>LSQX01268836.1_pt2 | contig 15544 bp, 10 predicted proteins | sample 654561 | NCBI WGS metagenome assembly LSQX01 (sample SAMN04489861, study PRJNA283612) | anaerobic digester metagenome | isolation source: 4 biogas reactors fed with cattle manure at either 37C or 55C with and... | place: Denmark: Kongens Lyngby | collected 2014 | reverse complement strand
AGGCGGGCATAGGCGGACACCCACTGGCCCAGCGTGCCCATGCCGCGGGAGTGGGCATACCAGCCGGTCCAGGCCTGACCCGGCGCCGGAAGGCCTGCGTCCAGGCGCATGTAGTGCAGGATGTCGTCGTTGGACAAACCGCGGTAAAAGGCGGCCATTTCGTCCAGCTTGTCCTTGAGCATGCCTTGTCCCAGCTTCACCTGGTCAAAATCGAGTGCGCGCATGGGAAACCTCCTGCGGATGTCGCATAACATCCTACGATGGACATTTTAACACGCTTCGCGTCGGTAAGCCAGGGGCCTGACCGCATCACGCCGGTTGCCGTTTTGGTATAATAGCTCAAAACAACGCGACAGGAGACCCCTTATGCAGGTTGGATTGGGAATCGACACAGGCGGAACATACACGGACGGCGTCCTCTTCAATTTTGACGGTCAGGCCGTTTTGCAGACGGCGAAAGCATTGACCCGCAAGGAGGATCTGACGGTCGGTATCGATGAGGTCCTCGACCAGATGGACCAGCCGCTGCTGCGCCAGGCCGCGCTGGTCGCGCTCTCGACCACGCTGGCCACCAACGCCTGCGTGGAGAACAAGGGCGGATACGCCCGATTGGTCCTGATCGGCTGCGACCGGAAGATCGTCGACCGGTATGGCCCCGGCAACGGACTCCCCCCGGCCGACGGCATCATCCTGCTGGCCGGAGGGCACGACATGGCCGGGCAGCTCGTAACAGAACCGGATTGGGCGGAGCTGAAGAGCCGCGTGGGTCTCCCGTCCGGCCAGGCCGACGCCTACGCCGTCGTCGAGCTCTGGGGCGTGCGCAACACCGCCTGCGAGAGCAAGGCCAGGGATCTGCTGCACGGGTGGACCGGCAAGCCGGTGGTCTGCGGCCACGAGATCAGCGGCACGCTCAACTCGCTGCGCCGGGCGGCCAGCGCCCTGCTCAACGCCCGGCTGCTGCCCCTGATCAATGCCTTTCTCGACGCCGTCCGGCAAAGCCTGGACCGGCGCGGGATCACAGCCCCGCTGGTCATCGTGCGCAGTGACGGGTCATTGATGGCGGAGTCGGTCGCCCGCGACAAGCCGGTGGAAACCCTGCTGAGCGGCCCGGCGGCCAGCGTCGCCGGCGGACTGGCCCTGACAGGCCTGCAAAGCGGCATCGTCATCGACATGGGCGGCACGACCAGCGACATCGCCCTGGTGCGGCAGGGCCGGCCGGTCATGGCCGCGGAAGGCGCCCAGATCGGATCATGGCGCACCGGGATCCGCTCGATCAAGATCCAGACGGTCGGGTTGGGCGGCGACAGCCTGATCCGGCACCACAAGAATACACACCTGGTGATCGGCCCGCGCCGGGCAGCGCCCCTGTCCTGGGCGGCCGGGCGCTATCCCCAAGTCCTGGAACAGCTGGAGCTGCTGCTTCAGGCCGAGCGCAAACACACCGTGTCACTGGCCGAGTTCTTCTATCGCGTTGACAAGCCAGGGAAGCATTCGTCCGAATCCCTGACATGCCAGGAGCAGCGGATCCTGGACGCTCTTGCGGCCGGCCCCTTGAGTTTGCAAAACCTGGCGGACAAAACCGGATCGACCATCTACAACATGAAAACCGAGCGGCTCGAGCAGCAAGAGCGGATCATGCGCTGCGGCCTGACACCGACGGACATCATGCACCTTACGGGCGACTACCCGGCCTGGCAAAGGAAAGCCGCCGAAATCGGGGCGGACATCATGGCGCTGCAACTTTCGGTCACGCGCGAGGACCTGGTCGCCGAAGTCCAGAACAAGGTCAAGGAGATGCTGGGGTCCGCCATCCTCGAGATGTTGCTGGATCATGAGTACTCGGAAGATCCCGGGCAGGGACTGTCCGGCGTCGTCGGGTTGGGCCGGACACTGCTGCGCCAGCACATGCAGCCGGACGGCCAGGATCGCTTTCTGCAGCCGGAAATGGCTTGCGCGGTCCCCCTGATCGGCCTGGGCGCCCCGATTCACCTGTTTTTGCCGACTGTGGCCCGGTTCATGCGGACAACGATCAACATCCCGCGCCACGCCGCGGTCGCCAACGCGGTCGGTGCCATCACCGGTCAGGTCATGGCGACGGCCGAGGTTCTGATCAAACCGCGCTACGCCGTGTCCGGCATAACCGGCTACGACGGGTTCAGTAAAGCCCGGACCTGCCATTTCGAGACCCACGACCACGCCGTCGCCTGGGCCCGGGAACAGGCCGAGCAGGAAGCGCGCCGGGCCGCGGCAGAACGCGGCGCCAAGCAAGCCGACGTGCAGCTCAGCGTGGACAGGCGGGACGCGGCGATTGCCGCCGTCCGGAACGAAACCGATCCGGTCAGGCCGCAATCAGCCGCACCGGTGTACCTGGAAACCGTCGTGCAGGCCAAGGCAATCGGCCGGATCGATTTGGCCTGGCTTTAAGCGCCAACCCTCATTGCCCGCCGGGTTAAAGGCGCGTATGATGCAAGTATCTCCCCGCGATCGCTTATGGCAGCGAGGTCCGACGGACCAGGAGGTTATTGTATGCGCTATCGCGTGATCGACGACCCGTTCAAAGCCAAACAGCCCGCCCTGAAGTTTCTCCAGGAGCTCAACGAGCCCGTTCACCGGTTTGTGCCGAAAAGCCCTCTCGCAGCGGCCCTGCTCGAGATCAATTTTCCCGACAGCGAAGGCCTGCTGGATACGGCTTTTGACGACTTTCGCTCGTTTTTGACCGCAGCCGGGATCGCCAGCGGCCCGGGCTACCGCTTTTGCTGCCAGTTCCGCCCCGGCGATGTTTTCGAAGCCTATACGGTTGAATTTGGAACCGGGCGGTGCGTCATCTCGGCCGGCGACACGGAGGGCATCCGCCGCGGTCTGGTTTTCGTCGAAGACGAGCTGCAGCGGCGCGGCGGCTTGCTGCCGACGGAAGGCCGCGTCACCCGCAGGCCCTGGCTGCTTAGCCGGATCGCGCACTGCGTTTTCAGTCCGCTCAACGAGCATCTGCCCGACAGCGAGGAACTGGCCGACGATGTCGACTACTACAGCGACAACTACCTGAACCGGCTGGCGCACGACGGCGTCAACGGCATCTGGATCTCGACCGCCTTCCGGTTCATGCTGCCGTCCAAAATCGTCCCGGAATACGGGATCAACTGGGAAAAAAGCATCGCCAAGCTCAACCGGACCATCGCGAAATGCGCCCGTTACGGCATCGGGGTCTACCTGCTGGCCAACGAACCGGCGTCGACCTACATGAACGAAGCCCTCAAGAACCACCCCGACCTGATGGGCCGTTACCGCGGCGAGCCCAACGGGCTGGTCTGCCCAAGCCGACCGCTCGGGATCGCCTATGCCGAGGAAGCCGGGCGCACCTTGTTCACCCTGGCACCCGGCCTTAAGGGCCTGATCGTCATATCGGCCGGGGAAAGCCTGTCGAGCTGTGCCTCACGGCCGGTTCTGGCATGCGATTTTTGCCAGGCGAACGGCTACACGCTGGGTCAGGCACTGGCTGCCTGCGAAGCGGCGCTGTGGCGCGGCATCGCCTCGGTCAAACCCGACGCCGAGCTGATCAGCTGGACCTACGACCACCGGAGCTGGCAGCCAGACGACGTGCGCGAATCGTGCCGTTTCCGGGACAGCCATGTCATCCACATGCAAAACTTCGAAGATTACGGACTCAACGAGCAGCTGGGCCAAACGCGCCTGGCACTCGATTACTGGCTGTCCTACGTCGGTCCGGGCGAGGTCTTCAAGGCGTCGGCACAGGTCAACCAGGCAGTCGGAAACCCCATGTACGCCAAGCTGCAGGTCGCCTGCTCGCATGAGACCGCCTCCGTCCCCTATATCCCGGTGCCGGGCATCCTGTTCGACAAGTTCAAGACAATGCGCGCCAGCGGGGTCACCGGGGCCCAATACAGCTGGTATTTCGGCAGCTACCCGTCGATCATGACCAAGGCGGCCGGCGAATTGGCTTTCCTGGACCCTTTCGACGACAAGACGGCATTTCTCCGCCAGCTGGCAGCGATCCACTGGCCGGAGGACGCCGAACGCGTGGCCGACGCCTGGGCGCTGTTTTCGGAAAGCTACCAGCATGTGCCGTCCTGTGTCGCCTTCGAGTGGTACGGCCCGCTCAACGACGCGCCTGCCTGGAAGCTGTTCCTGCAGCCGGTCGACTTGCCGCTGGCCAAAGCCTGGAAGGCCGAAGACCACAACGGCGACCGCTTCGGCGAATGCCTGCTGCACACGTTCACCCCCGAAGAAGCCTGCCAGCTGCTGGATAAGCTCTGCCAGACCTGGCGGCAGGGTCTAGCCCTGTTCCCGAACAACGCCGCGACGCCGGCACAGCGTGCCCAGCAAAACACCGCCAGGGCCCTGGACCTGATGTTCGAAAGCGCCCGCGACGCGCTGGTCTTCTACACGCTGCGAAACGAGCTTGGCCTGGGCCGGGGCGATGCCTATGTGCTGCTTAGCCGCCTGGAAGCGATCGTCCGGCGGGAAATCGTGCTGTCCGGCGAGCTGGCCGAGATCTGTGCGCAAGAGCCCAGCATCGGCTACCACGCCGAAGCGCTGGCCTACAAGTTCTTCCCGGAAAAGCTCCGCTGGCGGGCCGACCAGCTAACCATCGCGCTCACGACGGACTTTGCCGCGGTCCGGCAGCATCTGGCGGCCGGCCTGGCACCGCTGGAATTCTTTACCGGGCAAGCCCCGGACAGCCATCGCTACGTGATCCGAACCTGCCGGATCGAACAGGCCGACTGGGAGCCCTTCAGCTACGAAAACGGTGAGATCGACGAACAAACCGCAGTCCGGTTCGCCTGCGACGGGCAGGACACCATCGTCCAGCTGCGCGCGCCGCGCCAGGCCAGGATCCGTCTGCAGGGCGAATACACCTTCTTTGTCCCCTCGGCGCCGATCACGTTCGAGATCGGCGGGGACGAAAGTACGGCCGATTCGGAACGCTTTGTCAGCACCTGCGAATCGGCCTTGTGGTATGGTCTTGATGGCAGCGCGGCCGAACGGGAGGCGGGAAAATACCGCCTCAGCCACGCCGGCGGCCATCTGACGATCCGCCTGGCCAAGGCGGACTTTGGCCTGCGTGCCTCAGAGCCGTTCCGCGTCATGCTCAGGCGTGAGGGCGACCGGCCGTCCTACTGGGTCAGGCCCGACCGCGTCTTCAGTCGCCTGATTTTCGGCCGCTTCAGCCCCGACGCCTACGGGTTTGTCATCAGCGANNCCGATATCTTCAGCCGATGGCTCTTAAAGCGGTGTCCAGGGCGGCGATCGTCGCCTCCGGGACGCGCACGAACGGCGCCTGCATGATCTCGATCAGGCGGCAGCTTTCCTCTTTAAAAGGAATGGGGCCTTCGATCTCCGGGAAATAGTGAAGGACCGTCTCCCGGGTTCGGGGCAGGGACATCAGGAGCGCTGTATCGTCCTGGACCGAATAGACGCGGCGGCAGGGCCGGGTCAGGCGGTAGCTGAAGCGGGTGCTTCCGGGCAGCAGATCGGCGGCCGCGTCCGGACCGTCCTGATAAAATGATACGCTCCTGCCTTCTAAATGCTCGATCGCGGCGGCGTCCGCATCGGGCAGGATCAGGCGGGCCGTTGTCCCGAAGGGCACGGTGACCGCCACGTCCAGAAGGTCCCCGCTGCGCGTCCAGCCGGAGCGGCAGATCCCATAAGGGGTCTTGACCTGGCCGCGGACATGTTCCAGGCGGTAATCCGGTTTCGGCGCGATCCGGATCTGCGCAAAGCCGGCTTTTTCAGGGTTGATTCCGACCAGGGTGCGGTAAATCCATTCCAGGATGGAGCCGTAGGCGTAGTGGTTGAGCGAGTTCATGCCGGTGCTGCTGATCTTGCCGTCCGGCAGCACGGAATTCCAGCGTTCCCAGATCGTGGTGGCGCCCATCTCGACCTCGTACAGCCAGCTGGGGAAGTCGCGGTTGAACAGGAGCGTGCAGGCCAGGTCGTGGTGGCCGTAGCGGGACAGGACCTGGCACAGGTAGGGTGTGCCGACAAAGCCCGTGTCGAGGTGGCCGCCGTTGGCCCGGATCTTCTCGGCCAGGGTGTCGGCCAGCCGCTGGCGGTCCTTTTCCTCTGCCAAGTCCATATAAAGGGTGACGGCATGCCCGGTCTGGGTGTCGACGCTCAGTCGCCCGGCCGGCGAGATGTATTCGCTGCGGATGGCGGTCCGGATCTCGTCGGCCAGCTGGCGGTACGCCGCAGCGTCCGCGCTTTCGCCCAGCACCTCCGCGGCCCGGGCCACCCGGTCCGCCGACCAGCAGTAGTAGGCGGACGCGACAAAATGGGGATCGGTACCGCCATACACACCGCCCTTGACCTTGCCGTCCAAGGCCAGCCAGTCGGCAAAATGGTAACCGCTCAGCCAAAGGCGGCGGCCGCCATGGCTGTCGTCCTCGCGGCGAATAAAGTCGACCCAGGCCTTCATGCTGGCAAACTGGCGGCGCAAAATAGCCGGATCGCCGAAATGCGTGTAGACCGACCAGGGGATGATCGCGGCCGCGTCACCCCAAGCGGTCGAGCCGTGACCCGTGTAGCCGGCGGTCGGCACGACATGCGGCACGCTGCCGCCGAACTTGGCCTGTTCGCAAGCCAGGTCGTGGGCAAACTTGGTATAGAAGGCCATCGTGTCCATGTTGAAGCTGGCCGTCTCGCAGAAAATCTGGGCGTCACCGGTCCAGCCCATGCGTTCGTCGCGCTGCGGGCAGTCGGTCGGAACATCGAGGAAGTTGCCCTTCTGGCCCCAGCGTACATTGGCGATCAGGCGGTTAACCCGCGAATCGGAGGTTTCGGCCGACCCGATCTCCTCCATGGCCGAATGGATGACGCAGCCGGTGAAATCGTCCGGATCCAGCGGGCCCTCCCAGCCTTCGACCTTGACATAGCGAAAGCCAAAGAAAGTGAAGAACGGCCGCACCACGGCATCCTGGCCGTCGGCGATATAGCTGAAGCGCGCCTTTGCCTGGCGCAGGTTGTCGCGGTAAAAGTTGCCGTCCTGCAGGATTTCACCGAACTGGAAGACCAGTTGGCGGCCCCTGGGTGCCCGGGTTTTGAAGCTGAGCTGGCCAACCATGTTCTGGCCCAGGTCGAGGACTGACTCGCCGGCGGGCGTCCGGATGACCGCGACCGGCTTCAGGCGCTCGTGGACCACCAGCTGCGGGCTGAGACGGGCGGCCAAACGGTCAAAGCCCAGCTCCAGCACCGACACGCCGACCGTTTCAGAACAATCCAGGGTCGCGTCCTGTTCCTCGCCGTCGTAGATGCTGCTGGACAAGACGATGCTGCGCGCGGCCTGCCAGTCCGGGCCGGTGCCCAATACCACCATCTGGCCGTCCGCGCCGGTCAGGTGGATTTCGGCCAGGCAGGCCATCCGGTCGCCGTAGACCTCGGTGGCGCGGCTAAGGCCGAATTTACCTTTGTACCAGCCGTTGCCGAGCAGAAACGAGAGCTGGTGCCGGCCGGGAGCCGGGTCGGCGATCGCGTAGGTCTGGTACTGGATCCAGGAGTCGTAGTCGTGCAGGCCGGGCAGTAAAACCTCGTCGCCGAGCTTTTTGTCGTCCCAGTAGAGCTCATAGACGCCCAGACCGACGCCGTAAACCCGGATTTGGGTGGTCCCGGCCGGGACCTCGAGGTCGGTGAACACGCGCGCGTGGACGTCCTTGGCAAAATCCGGCGTGATCCACTGCGCCTGCCAGAGCCTGTCCTGCCGGGCGGTCTCGAACCAGGTCACGTCGCTTTGCGCTTCGCCGCCAACATCGTCCCGAGCCCAGACGTGCCAGAAATAGCGGGTGCAGGGCTGAAGGGCCAGCGGCAGCGGGAAGGCGACGGAATCGACCGGACCGTTGCGGCCGGAGTCGTAGACCAGATCGGTCATCGCCGCGTCCAGGGCAACCTGGACCTGCATGGCAGAGAGCTTTGTACCGGCTGATTCGGTGACGACGAAAGACAGGTGCGGTTGGCCGAGCTGGAACCCGAGCGGGGTGGTCAAGCGGTTTGTTTTGAGGTCCTTAATCTTCATGTGTGTCACTCCTGGTTTTGCTGCTGGCGGCTGAGGGTGCGTTTGACGGCCGCCTGCCAGCCGAGATAAAGCAGGTTACGGTTATTTTCCGGCATTTGGGGCTCGTAGCGTTTGCCCGTCTCGCGCAGCTTGCCGATCGCGTCGAGGTCCGGCCACAGGCCGGTCGCCAGGCCGCCCATCAGGCAGACCCCCAGGGCGGACAGTTCCTCGATGCGCGCGCAGGCGACCGGGATTTTGAGCATGTCGGACTGGAACTGCATCAGGAAAGCGTCGCGGGTCGGGCCGCCGTCGACGCGCAGCTCCGGGATCTGAAGCTGGCTGTCGCGCAGCATCAGGTCGACGATGTCCTTGATCTGGTAGGCGATCGATTCCTCCGCGGCCCGAACGACGTGGGCTTTGCGGGTGGCGCGCGTCATACCGGTCAGCGAGGCTTTGGCGGCGCTGTCCCAATAGGGCGCGCCCAGGCCGACAAATGCCGGCACCAGGTAGACGCCGCCGTTGTCCGGCACCGATTCGGCCCAGGCTGAGGACTCCTTGGGGCTGGCCAGCAGCTGGAGGTCGTCAACCAGCCACTGGATCGTCGCTCCGGTGCAGTTGATGTTGCCTTCAAAGACATATTCGATCGTCCCGCCGCGACCCCAGGCGACCGAGGTAACCAGGCCGCTGCCGGACAGCCGCGGCGTGGCCCCGATGTTCATCATGATTGAGGAACCCGTTCCGTAGGTCGCCTTGGCCATGCCCAGGCCAAAGCAGTTCTGGCCGAAGAGCGCCGCGTGCGAATCGCCCATCACGCCGGCGATCGGCAGTCCAGCCAGCGCTTGTTGGATCGGATGCGCACCCGGAGCCACCGTCCCGAAGCGCTCGTCGGAGAAGCGGACCTGGGGCAGCATGACTTTGGGGATGGAAAACAGCCCGAGCAGCCGGTCGTCCCAGCGCTTTTCGAAGATGTTGAACAGCTGGGTGCGGCTCGCGTTGGAGCAGTCGGTCGCGTGGACCTGGCCGCCGGTCAGGTTCCAAGTCAGCCAGCTGTCCATCGTGCCCAGCAGGATCCGGCCGGATTCGGCACCGGCTCGTACGCCGGGGACTTCGTTCAGGATCCAGGCGGCCTTGGCGGCCGAAAAATAGGGCGACAGCACCAGGCCGGAACGAGCCCTGACCGTTTCGGCCTCGCCTTGTGCCTCGAGGGCACGGCAGATGGCGTCGGCCCGGTTGCACTGCCAGGTGATCGCCGGGTAGACCGGTTTGCCGGTTTCCCGGTCCCAGGCCATGATCGTCTCCCGCTGGTTGGTGATCGCAAGGACCTGGATCTGCCGGCGGGCTTCGGACAGGTCGAGGCCGGCGGCCGCCAGGACATCGGCGATCGCCCCGAGCGTGTTCTGCCAGATTTCCTCAGGGTCGTGCTCGACCCAGCCGGGCTTGGGGTAATGCTGCTGGTGGCTGCGGTTGGCGCGGTGCGCCAGCCGGCCCTGGGTGTCAAAAAGGATTGCCTTGGTGGCGGACGTGCTCTGGTCGACGGCGAGGATATAGGATGCCATGTCAGTCCCCTGCTTTCTCGAGCCGCACCGCCATGTAAGGTTTGCCGGGCAGATCGATCGTGAAATGGCCGGTATAGGTGCCGGGCAATTCCCGGATGGTCATCGCCCAGGTATCGATCACGGACGCGCGGTAGCGGACACCTTCCTGCATCGTGAAGGTCTTGCTCGTTGGCTGGTTGAAGCCGTAGTAATAGAGGTAATAGCGGCCGGGCTGGCCGGCGCAGGGCAGGTCGCGCGGCCCGGATCCGGCCGGGGCGTCGTCCAGGTAAGCGACCGGCGCCTCTTCCTGGATGCGGCGCAAAAAGGCGATGCGCGCGGGGCTTTGGCCGTGCAGCGTGCCGCCCTTGGACCACCAGAGGATGTCCTGCGGGTGCATGTAGGTCTCGCCGTGGCCGACATAGCCGCCGCGTACGGCGCCTTCCCAGAATCGCCGCACCATCTCCTCGGCCGTGATGTTGCCCCAGTTGTTGCTGATGTTGCCTTCGTAGGCGCATTCGTCGACCACCACCGGTTTGCGATAGCGCTGGCGCCATTCGTTGACATACTCGCTGGTGCGGTAGTTGTCGGTGCGCTGGATGCTGCAGTGCGTGATCCAGGGCCTCGTGTGGTCGTAGAAATGGCGGCAGTTATGGATCGAGCGCAGGTGCTGCCAGGGGTCGCGCGTCACGACCAGCTGGGCCAGACGCTCCCAGTCGGCTGTCGTCTTGGTCATCAGGTCATACTCGTTGGCAAAAGACCACCAGACGTTGCGGTAGGCGGCCAGGCGCCGGACGACATAGTCCAGGTAGGCGTCGTCCTGCTCCGGCGTCATCGCGGCGAAGCCCCAGCGGTCATAGGGGTGGAACAGGATCAGGTCAGCCTCGATGCCGCGGTCGCGCAGGTCGCGGATGCGCCGCTCGAGGTGGCGGTAGAAGGCCGGTTCCGGCCGGGTGAAGTCCCAGCTGCCGTCCTGGTTACGTACGAACGGATAATATTCCGGCTCATTGCTGTTGAAGGTATAGTGCTTGGGGAAAACGCACATGCGCATCTTGTTGAACGGCGCCTCGTCCAGCGTCCGGATCGTCTGTTCCTCGAGCGCGTCGCCCTGGTGGTTCCAGACATAGCAGGTCGTGCCAAAGGGCAGGTAGGGCGTTCCGTCCTCGTAGCTGAAATGCCAGGTGTTGCTGACGCGCACCGGGCCGTGGTTGCCCGGGGAAGCCGTCGTGCAAGTCAGTGTCAGCGTCCGATTGTCCAGCTCGGGGCTGTTGCTGGCGGTCACGCCCTGCCAGGTTCCGGTCATGTCGGGCATCAGGCGCACGATGTAGCGGCCGTCGCCGTCGTAGAAACCGGCGACATCCAGGCTGCGGCTCAAGTGTGTAAAGCGGGCAGCGAGGGTTACGTCCCGGAACGGGTTGCCGTCTTGCGGCCCTTCGAGAACCCATTCATAATCGGTCCAGCGTTCGACGGTTGCAACGGTTGACGGATTCTTTTCCATAGCGGTCACCTCTTTCGGTTGATCGGCTTATCTGAAGGTTCCTGGATCGATAAACGGCGCACGCTGTCGCGCACGACCAGCTCGGCGCCGACCTCGATCTGCAGCACCACCGGATCGCCGGCGATCTTTTCCATCAGGCGGCGCACCGCGATGCCGCCGATTTCCTGCTTGAACACGCGCACGGTCGTCAGGCGGGGCCCGGTCAATTCACAGAAAGGCATGTCGTCGATCCCGACCAGGGAGACATCCTCCGGGACACGGAACCCGCGCTCCTGCAGCGCTTTCATGGCACCGCAGGCGATGATGTCGTTATCGGCGAAAAAAGCGGTCGGCAGCGTGCCCGACCGTTCGGCCAGCACCTTGTTCATGTCGCGGCAGGCGCCCTCCAGCGTCGGTTCCAGGGCGATGCGGCAGCAGGACTCCGGCTGGAGGCCGTTTTGGCGCAGCGCCTGGCGAAAGCCGGCGGCGCGGTCGAGAAAGTTCTGGATGGGTACGGCACTGAACAAGTAGCCGATGCTGCGGTGGCCCTGCTCGACCAGATGGCCTGTCGCCGTAAAAGCCGCCCCCTCGTTGTCGATCAGGACGCAGTCATAGGAACAGCCCAGGAAGCGGCTGTCCAGCAGGACGACCGGGATGCGCAGATGGGAAAGCAGCGCCAAGTCCTCCGGCAGCATCTCCGTCGCCAGGATGATCACGCCGGCGGCGTGGTCGGTGCTGAAGCGCTGCAGCAGGTCGGCCCGGTCGGTTTCCGGCAAGTGGATATGGGAGACAAGCAGCTCGTGCCCCTGCAGGCGGCACTGCTTCTCGATCCCTTCGATCAGGGCCGCGAAAAACGGCGTGTCCGACACCACCAGGCCGTGGCGCTTCAGGACTACCAGCCGGACAGCCGGTTTCCTGGCACCGCTCTCGCGTGAGTAGCCCAGCTCGCGGGCCGTTTGAAAGATCTTTTCCCGGATCTCGTCGCTGACCCCGCGGCGGTTGTTCAGGGCGTTCGATACGGTCGCAGGCGACACGCCGGCGGCCAGGGCGACATCTTTCAGCGTCTTTTTCAGCATGGTTTACCTCTGTTGTCCGGCTGCTGGCAGCCTTATTTCTTTTCGATCAGGGCCCGAACCTGCCGTGCGATGCCGTCGGCGTCCAGGCCGTAGTGGCGGAAAACCTCCGCCGATTTGCCCGGGATGGCAGGTTCGTCCGGCACACCCAGGATACGCATCGGCACCGGGCAGGTTTGAACCAGCACTTCGGCCACCGCGGCACCCAGGCCGCCATGGACGCTGTGCTCTTCGACCGTTACCACGGCGCCGGTCTCGCGGGCGGCCGCGACGATGGCCGCCTCGTCCAGCGGCTTGATCGTGTGCATGTCGAGTACCCGGCAGCCGATCCCCGCCTGTTCCAGGGACAGGGCGGCGTCGAGCGCGCCCCGCACCATCTCGCCGCAGGCGATGATCGTCGCGTCGCATCCCTCGTGCAGTCGGATCGCCTTGCCGATCGAAAAAGGCATGTCGTCATCGGGATAGACGTCTTCGACCGGATTGCGCCCGATCCGGACATAAACCGGTTCGGCGGTCTGCCACAATGCCTGCATCAGGCGGCTTGTCGCGTGGCGGTCGGCCGGCAGCACGATCTGGATGCCGGGGATCGCCCGCATCACGGCCAGGTCCTGCAGGGAGTGGTGCGACATGCCCAGCGCCCCGTAGCTGAGACCGCCGCTGATCCCGATCAGGCGGACCGGCTGGTGCGAATAGGCGACGTCGACCTTGACCTGCTCGATGCTGCGCATGCTGAGAAAGCAGGCCGGAGACGTCACGTAAGGCTTGAGGCCAAAGGAGGCCATCCCGGCGGCGATGCCGACCAGGTTCTGTTCGGCGATGCCCGTCTCAATGAACTGCTCCGGCTTTTCGCGGACAAAGTCCGTCATCGAGGCTGAACCGCGCGAGTCGCTAGCCAGGACAAAAATCGTGGGGTCTGACTGGGCCTGGCGGAGCAGTTCCGCGCAGATCACTTGGCGGTTGGCGATTTTATTGGCCATCCGGCTCACCGCCTTTCTCCTGCAAGCCCTCCAGGGCCTGTATGAACTCGGTTTCGGTCGGCACACCGTGGTGCCAGCGGGCGACGTGTTCCATGAACGCGACGCCGCGGCCCTTGACCGTGCTGGCCAGGACCAGGGTCGGCCGGCCCGGCTGGACCGGCGCGGCATGCAGCGCCCGGGACAGGGCGGCATGGTCGTGGCCGTCTACCGGGACGACCGACCAGCCGAAGCTGCGCCATTTTTCGTCCAGAGGATCCAGCCGGAGCACATCTTCGGTGCAGCCGGAGATCTGCAGCCGGTTGCGGTCGAGGACGGCGACCAGGTTGTCCAGCCCGTAGTGGGCGCCGGCCATGGCAGCTTCCCAGACCGAGCCTTCGGCCTGCTCGCCGTCGCCCATCAGGGTGAAGACACGGCAAGTCTTGTTCAGCTTGCGAGCCGCCAGGGCCATGCCGACCGAGACCGACAAGCCGTGGCCCAGCGCGCCGGTGTTCATTTCAACGCCGGGCACCTTGTTGTTCGGGTGACCGATCAGGCGCGAGCCGAACGCGCTGAACGTCGCCAGCTCTTCTTTGGGGAAGAAGCCGAGATCGGCCAGGATACAGTAGTAGCCTTCGACCGCGTGGCCTTTGCTGAGGATGAAACGGTCGCGGTCGGGCCAGTCGGGCCGGGTCGGATCCAGGCGCAGCACGTCATAGAACAGCACGGTCATGATGTCGGCGCTGGACAGGGACGAGCCGGTGTGGCCGGTTCCGGCCGCATAAATCATCCGGAGCAGGTCACGGCGGATCTGGCGGGCCTTGGCGGCCAGCCAGGCGGGATCTTTCGAGGGTGTTGTCATGGTCGGCTCCTTGTCAGCGGCCGCGCAGCCAGGCCTGGATCTCGGCTTCAGTCGGGTCGACGGTGTCGGGCTCCAGCCCGGGGATGTAGCGGCAGGCTTCGTAGAGGGCGGGAATGACATCGGCGTGGATACCGACGCAGTGGTGCACATATGGTCCCTTGACCAGTTTTTCTTCCCAGAGCGGCCAGTCGTTGACTTCGATCCAGACATAGGTGCCGCGGGAATAAGGCCCCTTGATCCCGTGCGCCTTGCCCAGGAAGAGCTGGTAGCGGCCGTGGTCGCCGTCGAAGCGGACGATCGAGATGTCGCCGCCGCGGATCTCGCTTTCGTGCGTGCCGGGGGCATGGTCTTCGAAGAGGAAGTGCTTGCGGAACCTGGGCGTGCAGCCCGGCGCCGTCAGGGAAAGCGGAAAATTGCCGCAGTGGAAAAGCAGCTCGCCGTTGTCGTTCTGGCTGTGCCGGACGGTCAGGTCGGCAAAAAACGGCGGCGTGCTGTCCAGAGCCGCGGCCTGGGCCATGACCGAGGTGACGGCGCCGTGGACATCGGTTTCGCAGACCACCGGGATACCCTCGTCGGTCATCAGGGCATTGGCCAGGCAGGGCATGATGCCGATGCTCTCCTGCAGGGCGCTCCAGCACTGGATCGCCACGGCCGAGCAGCCGTGCTCGACGGCAAAGGCCTGCATGGCGACCTTGAGCGCGGCCACGCGCCGGATCGCCTTGTCGTCCCCTTCGCTGCAGTCCATCGACGATTGGATCAGGTCGACCACCGCGTTCAGCTCAGAGCCGTTCTCCTTGAGGACCGACTCGGTCCGGTTCTGGATGTCGATCAGGGTGATCGGGTAGGACTCGATGCCGAACTGCTCGAGCAGCTCGCCTTCGTTGTAGATCATGGTCCAGAAACCAGCCGGCCGGGTGGAAATCTGCAGGATGCGCAGCCGTCGGAACGCCTTGACCGTGTTGGCCGCCGCGACAAAATTGCCAAACCCGCGCGAGAAGACCTCGCTGTCCACCTCGCTGTTGACGATGTAGGTGAAGGGGACGTTAAAGCGGCGCAGCACCTTGCCGGTCGCGAACAGGCCGCACTGGGTGTCGCGCAGGCGGAAGCCGTCCGGCAGAGGGTCCTCATCGCGCGGACCCCAGAGCAGGACCGGTTTGCCGACAGCCTTGGCGACCCGTGAGACGGTGTCCTCAGTGCCGAAATTGCAGTGGGGAAAGAAGACGGCATCGACTTCCGCCTGTTTGAACCGCCGGATGATCTTGTCGGCGTCGGCGTCGTTGTCGTAGAGCAGCCCTTCGGCGTTGATCCCTTCCAGATCGACAATCTCAATGTCATATTGGCCGATTTTCTCGCGGGTCAAATTCTTGAATTTAAACGCGTCTTCCTTACTGAAGACGAAACGTCGGGTTGGGGCAAAGCCCAGCTTGATTTTTTCTTTCACGCTAAAGACCTCCTCTGGTCACGGCAACTGGCCTTTCCCGGATCTGTCTGCAAACGGAATCAGCCGTAAGGTACACAAATACAAAGCATACCTCTATTATAGGGTCCAGAGGCGGTCATTTCAATCATTCAGATAAATAATTTAGCTTATTATTCTAAATTATTTAGCACCTTCGCTGCGCGGAAACGGGATCAGCAGCACCGG
>LSQX01272405.1_pt1 | contig 15545 bp, 16 predicted proteins | sample 654561 | NCBI WGS metagenome assembly LSQX01 (sample SAMN04489861, study PRJNA283612) | anaerobic digester metagenome | isolation source: 4 biogas reactors fed with cattle manure at either 37C or 55C with and... | place: Denmark: Kongens Lyngby | collected 2014 | reverse complement strand
GCCGGCGCGCCGGGTGGCTCTTTATGTGCGCGCCGGTGGCTCTAACACTCCGCGCGGGTGGCTCAGTTTCGCCGTGTTTTCCACCCTTCCCTTCATCAGCGATTTTCGCGAGAAATTCGTCCCAGTCGGCATCGGAAAGCCACTGGCTCCTGAAGAACATGAAGCCCAGGGTGAGCGTCAGCATACCACCGATCCAGTAGGTCAGCACCGTCCACGCGAAGGAAGGGTGAAGGCCCAGGATGGTGAAGGCCGGCATCTGCCCAGCGAAGGCGTCCGAATAGTGCTTGGAGAGGATGAAGCTCGCTCCCCAGAGTACGGCCCACGACAGCAGCGGGTAGACCAGAAAGGGTATGGAGACTTTGCCCTTCCGGGCCACGCCGAGGAACATGTGCAGGAACATGAGGACGACGCCGAGGATCATTGCGGGCAGAAACTGCTTCATCATGCCCAGAGCGGTGATGCCGAGCCACAGTAAAGCGATGAGGACCATGATTGCGGATCTTTTCCGTGAAACATCCATTCCGTATCCCCTCCTTCGAGTGTGGAGCGCTGCGGCGGTTCCGGAAGCTGCGGTTCCGGGATCGTCAAATGAAACATGAATCATGTTTCATATTAGGCGGAGAATATCATCACGCTAAAGAGATGTCAAGCAGTGTCCGCTATTCCGTAGGGTGAACCGGCGAAGCGGCAGAGGGGCCTGCCGTGGTATGCTATTATGACAGACAATCCGAATGGTTGAATGAGGTGGTACCGTGCATCTGGTCAACAAGCCGAAGACGGCCCGGGGCGAGGAGACGCTGCAGCGGATCTGTTCCGCCGCGGAAGAGCTGTTTGCCGTCAGGGGCTATTACAATACGCAGATCGGCGACATCGCCCGGAAGGCCGGAGTCGCCACCGGGACGTTCTATATCTACTTCCCGGACAAGATCAGCGTGTTCCGCTATCTTCTGAACGAACTGGGGCATCAGCTCCGGCGGGAGATCCGGACCGCCGCCGCAGGGACGGAAAACCAGCAGCAGGCCGAGTATGTCGGCCTCAGGACTTTCCTGTCCTTCGCCTCGAAGCACATCGGCCTGTTCAAGATTATCTGGCAGGCCCAGTTCGTCGACATGGACGCCTTCAAGGAATATTACGAAACCTTCTCGGCCCGCTACATCAGCCATATCAGCGACGCCCAGGAACGGGGCGAGTTCGCGGACATCGACCCCGTGTATTTTTCCTATATCCTGATGGGCATTTACAACTTCGTGGCCCTGAAGTGCATCGTTTTCGACGAAAAGGAGCCTTCCGAGGAGCTTGTCCAGGAGGTCTTCAAGTTCATCCGGAACGGCGCCTTCGCAACCCCCGGTGACAGTGCCGGTGCGGAGAACGGGGTCGGGGAACGGAAAAAGGGCAGAACAAAGAATTGATGGCATCCCGGAACCGGTGTACCGGCCTGTCCGGGATGGCCTGAAAATTGTCGGGGGTGCAGGGTATGAAAATCGCAGTGTTCGGAATCGGCGGTGTCGGGGGGTTCGTAGGGGGCGCGCTGGCGAAAAGCCATGCCGAAACCTGGTTCTTTGCCCGGGGGGAAAACCTGGAGGCTATCCGCGCGCAGGGGCTGAAGGTCCAATCATCGGTGCTGGGGAATTTTGTGGCCCGGCCGAAAGGCGCCTCCGACAAGGGGGAAGAGATCGGCATTATGGATGCCGTTATTGTCTGCTGCAAGGGGTACAGCCTGAAATCGGCCTGCGGGGCGATCTCTCCCGTGGTGGGCCCAGAAACGGCGGTGATCCCGCTGCTCAACGGAGTCATCGTCTCCGACATCATGGAGCCGATGCTGCCCCCCTGCGTCCTTGCCGACGGGACGATCCGGGTGTTCAGCCGCCTGGAGAAACCGGGGCACGTCATCCAAAGCATGGAAATGTGCAGCATCGCCTTCGGAATGAAGGACGGGAGCAGACCGGCACGGCTGGATGAACTCGCCTCCGTGCTCAACACGGCGGGCATCAGGACGGCGGTATCGGAAAATATCATGGTGGACAGCTGGTCCAAGTATGCCCTGATGTGCGGCAACAGCGTAATGTTTTGCTATTACGGCGGCCCCGCCGGCACGGTGCGGGAAGATCCCCGGCATGAAAGCGTGCTTCGGGCCGTAATGGGCGAACTGGTGGCGGTGGCGGCCGCAAAGGGAGTAATGCTGCCGGCGGATACGGCGGAAAAAGCGGCGGCTGTTTTTTCAAAGATGGAGCCGGACGCCATGTCCTCCCTCTACCGGGACCTCAGCAGCGGCAAGCCGGTGAACCAGACCGAACTCGACCATATCATCGGAAGAATGGTGGAGATGGGACGGCAGACAGGCGTTCCCACCCCGTACCACACGATTGCCTACGAACGGTTCGCCTCACGGCAGGATTAACGCCCGAAAGCCGAGAACAAAGAGAAGGGCCCTAAGAAAACAATTTTCTCGGACTCCTTTTTTTGGGGAACAGAGCAGCGCGAAATATTGATCTGCAGGCATTTTTCGGTGAATTTAAAAACTCTCCGGATACTCTTCATTTCCGTGACAAATATTATTTACACGTGTTAAAATCTTGACGAAAGGAATGCTCTGGATGAAAAAGCCGGAGATCGACCGCAACAAGATCTACTCTTCGTCGGAAATCATCAGGATTCTTGAGGCTGATGGATGGCAGCTCCACGGAACGGAAGGGAGCCATTGTCAATTCAAGCATCCTGTGAAAAAGGGCAAGGTTACGGTTAAGCATCCGGATAAAAATGTTCCGGGGCCGACGGCAAAATCAATTTGGAAACAGGCAGGTCTTTTGCCTCAGCCTTCCCGGAAAGAGGAGGATTCATGAACAAACCTGACAGATACAGGTATCCGGCAGTAATGGGGTTTGACGATGAAACGAAAATGTTTTATCTTCTCTGGCCCGACCTCCCCGGGTGCACCACAACGGGGAAAACGGAAGACGAAGCTCTGAAGAATGCTGCCGAAGCCATGTCGCTGCACCTTTGGGGCATGGAGGATGACGGTGACGAAATTCCGGCCCCTACGCCACTTCAGAGCCTTGACCTTGGTCAATACGAGGAAGACGGCTGCAGGGTTGTCGCTGTCCTCATAGAAGTCTGGATGCCGTCTTTCAGGGAGCGAATGGAAACGAAGGCTGTCAGCAGAACGGTTACCCTGCCCGGCTGGCTTGACAGCCAGGCAAAACGGGCCGCCCTGAATTATTCCCAGATCCTTCAGGACGGCATCATGGAACGGCTGAGAATAAGCCGAACGGTCACAAAACGAAAAAAGAGCAGGGTTAGGGAATCGATAAAAAACTGATCACTTCTGTTCAGCCGAGCACCTCCCCGAATGCCGCCAGGAAACCCCGTATTTCGTCCCTTGTGATGACGAAGGGCGGAAAGAGGCGGAAGGTGGACGTCAGCTGGTGGAAGTCCTGGATATAGCCCTTGTCCAGCAGGCGTTTGGACATGTCCGGCCCCCTTCCGGCAGCTTCCGGGGTGAGCTCCGCGCCCACCATGAGCCCCTTGCCCCGTACCTCCCGGATGCAGGGGAAGCGGGTCTGGAGTTCTTTGAGCCCCGAGAGCAGCATTTCCCCCATTTCTTCCGACCGTTCCACGAGGCATTCGTCCCGCAGGGTGGCGATGACCTCCGCGGCGATCCGCCCCGAAAGGGGCGTGTTCTGGTGGGACTGGACGTGCCGTCCCAGAACGGACACCGCCCGCTCTTCCACCTCTTTCGTGGTGACCACCGCCGACACTGGCAGTCCCCCGCCGAGAGCCTTGCCGATGACCAGGATGTCCGGCACCAGATTTTCATGGGAGAAGCCGAACCACCGTCCTGTCCGGCCCATGCCCGTGGTGATTTCTTCGGAGATGAAGAGGGCTCCCCGGGCGGCCGCCAGTTCCCGGAGGCGGGCTCCGTAGCCGGGAGGCGGCACGAGGATGCCTCCCCCGAGGACGGGCTCCCAGATCACTGCCGCCGCTCCTTCTTCCGGGGGAGTTTCCCCAAGGGCGGCCAGGCAGGGAAAGTTCCCTCCGCCGCAGTCGGATGAGGAGGGGCACCGGACGCAGTGGGGCGCGGGCAGGCGGAGGACCTGGGCGTATTTCGGAAGAAAGGTTGACGTCCGGCCCGGTTCGGAGATGGAGAGGGCAAAGACCGTGCCCCCGTAGTATCCCTTTTCAGCGGCGACGATTTTTTGCCGTCCCGTGGCGGCCATTGCCATCTTGAGAGCCAGTTCCACCGCCTCGCTGCCGGAGTTGAGGAAAACGGCCCGGTCGAGTTCCGGCGGCAGAATATCGGCGAGGCTCTTGAGGGCGTCATCGACCTCGGGGGTCCCGAAGGGTGCCCCCGTCTGCAGCAGTCCCCCTGCCTGGTCCCGGAGGGCCCGGGCCAGCCGGGGATGGCCGTACCCGAGGACGTTGCACCATGTGCCCGACCACATGTCGGTGTAGCTTCTGCCCCGATCGTCGAAGACCGTGCTTCCCCTGCCTCCCGTCAGGCGGATGCCGTGCAGGGGGTTCGTGTTCCAGAGTTTCATCTCCTCATCCCTTCCTTTCATACACCTTCCCGAAGGCCCTTCTGAGTCTGCGGATGCCTTCTTCGATCTCCTCCTCGTCCAGCGAAGAGATGGAGAGGCGGAAATGGACGCCGGCTGGTTCCGAGGAGTAGAAGATATTCCCCGGGGCGGCGCTGACCTTCTCCGATGCCAGGATCGCCTCCCAGTCCGCCGGAGGAGATGGCGCCATGGAGAGCCAGATGAGGTATCCCCCGTTCGGCCGGGTCCAGGCTGCCCATTCCGGGGAAATGGAGCGCTTCAGGGCGGCCAGGGTGACCTGCATCCGTTTTCTGTAGACCCGGTGCATCCTGGAGATGTGGCGTTCGTAGTGCCCCTCGGAGCAGAAGCGGGCCAGGGCTGCCTGCAGCAGCGCCGGGGGCGACAGTTCGCCGTACCGGCGGAGCACGGCCAGGCGCCGGATGCATTCCGGGTGGGCCGCCAGCCACCCCACGCGGGCCCCGGGGAAGAGTACCTTTGAAAAGGTACCGCAGTAGATCACCCGGTGCCCGGTGTCCATGGACTTGACGGGAAGCACCACCCTGCCCGAGTATTTCATTTCCTCCTCGAAGGCGTCCTCCAGGAGGGGAATTCCGAAGCGTGTGCAGATGTCCAGCAGCCGTTCCCTGTGAGGCTGGTCCGTGGTGATCCCCGTGGGGTTCTGGAAGTTCGGCATGGTGTAGACCAGGTGGATGGGCCCCTTCCGGCAGGCGCTTTCCAGGGTGTCGAGGTCCATGCCGTCTTCCTTCAGGGGGATTTCGGCAATGTTCAGGCCGTAGTGGCGGAGAAGGGGGAGGATGTCGCCGTAGGTGGGGGATTCGACGGCCACTGTCCTGCCGGGTTCCGCCGTCATGCGGAGCTCCAGGTCGAGGGCGTGCTGGGCGCCGTTGGTGATGAGGATCTCCTCCGCCGTCACGGAGATACCGTGGGTTCCCATGCGGGCGGCGATTGCCTCCCGAAGGCCTTCATGGCCCCGGGGATCACCGTACCCCAGCAGGGAGGCCCCCTCTTCCCGGAAGGCTCTTCCGAGGCAGGTCCGAAAGTGTTCCATCGGGAAAAGGCGGGGATCCATCCGCAAATATTCGAAGGAGATCCAGTCCCCGGGGGGAGAGGAGCTGCGCTGAACGGTCCGGAGAGGGGCACGGCGGTACAGTTCTGCGGTGGCGGAGGAGGAGACCCGGTCCCAGTCGAGGGCGCTTTCCGGCTCCCGTTCCGAAGCCTCCGGCAGGGGGGCCCGGCTGCGGACTGTAGGAGCCGCCCCCCTCCGCAGGTCCACAAAACCCAGGGACCAGAGGGTCTGGTAGGCCAGGGCGACGGTGGAGCGGTGGACCCCGAGCATATCCGCCAGCTTCCTTGTGGAGGGCAGCCGGTCGCCCGGCTTCAGGAGGCCGGTTTTCATCCTGTCCGCCAGGAGGTCCGAGATCTGCCTGCTTTTGGGCTTCCCGCTGTTTTCGTCCAGTTCAAAGAGGATCATGGCCGTTCTCCTTTCGGGGACATTCCGGCCATTACACTACATCTCAGGTGGCAGGAACACAACTGCCACTTTTTGCACTTTTTATCATGCCACTTTTGTGGGTTATCCGGCGGGAAGCCGTAGGTATTACGATGGGAACGGGGATTTTCCTGCAGCGCCTTTGCGGAAGAGCGTGAATTTCCGGGCGCTCTTTATTTTTCGCAGGAAAAATGGCGGAGCAGGGCGGAATAGAAATCTTCGAGATCTTTCAGCCGGTACGCCAGGATGGATTTGAGGATGTCCGGGTTCAGGGACTGGTAGTCATGGACGGCGATGTTTCGGAAACCGGTCATCTTTTCCATCCTGGAGGCAGTCTCCCCGTCGAGAATTCCGGCCGCCTTCAGCAGGGAGAAAGTGTCCCTCGCCCGTTCCGGAAGGCCGAGCCCCTCCGATGCGACCACGTGAGCCGCAAGGTCAAGGGCGGCCTGGATTCCACGCTGCAGGTTGAGGAGAAAGATGTCCTGGATGTCGATATTTTCGAGGCTCCCCGGATCGAGGGACGTCACTTCTTTTATCCTGGACAGGCATCTCTGGATGGAGGCGACTTTCGCGAGGATTATGTCTTTGTCATGCATAGATTTTCTTCCTCAGCACGGCCTCTTCGATAGGGGCGCGGATCTGCTTCAGGTCATCATACTCGTTGACTGTGCGGACGAAAAATTCTTCGTAGGCTCCTTGTTCCGCCCGGAGCCGGATGCCGGTCTTCAGTACCTGCATGCGGATGACGGGGCCGGCATCGTTCAGCACCACCAGGTCGGCCTCCCGCTTCATAAGGTCGGACAGCCTGTCCCGGAGGTCGAGAACATCCATGTAATCCGGAACGCGGCCGAAGAGGACGGCAACATCCACGTCGCTGTCGGGACGGGCCGTTCCCGCAGCGAAGGAGCCTATGAGGAACGCGAGCCGGACGTTCTCTTCGCCCGCAAAGAACATCTGGAGCTTCTGCACTCTGCTTTCCTGCATCCCCATTCCTCCCCCTCCCGGGCATATCCGCCTCTTTCGTAAGGATACCACATCAGCGACGGAGCACAAAAAACGGAACGAATACGTCAGAACTGCCTCCGGAACAGCGGTGCGGGACTTCACCAATCAAAACAGCGTACCCGGGACCCTCCGGCACGGGGTGGTCAGAACCAGGTCACCGTCCCTTCCCGCCTCGAACGGGGCCGTATCGCCTCAGGGCCGGCGGAGCAGCCCAGGGTCATGGCATAGAGGGGGTCGTATCCCTCCGGCGCCATGCACCGGTCGGTGGGGAAGAGATACCGGATCAGGCCGATCCAGCATGTGCCCAGTCCCAGCGAAAAGGCCGCGAGCTGCATGTTCTGTATGGCGGCGCTGCAGTCGGCCAGGGCGGAGAGGTGGGTTCCCGTCTTCCGGAGGACTTTCTCTCCGTAGATCATGATCACCACCGGAGCGCCGAAGAAGATCCTGTATTTCGGGTTTTCCCCTATGGCCACGATCCGCTCGATGCCCGACGCCCTCATGGCGGCGCGGGCCTTTTTGTCAAGGGCATCGATCATCTCCCTGCTTGTCAGCACTCCGAAATGCCAGGGCTCGGCGTCTCCTCCGGTGGGCGCGTGCAGGCCTGCCTGCAGGACTGTCTCGATATCCTCCCGCTTCACGGGACGGTCGCTGTACTTGCGGATGCTCCGCCGCTCCATGATGGCGCCCAGTACGTCGTTCATTCCGGATACCTCCTTCTCTGAAAACCTGGGGACTCCCAGGCGTTTTTCGGATTGTATCACTGATTTCCCCGGTGTCCCATGCCAGGGAAATATCTGCTACACTTATAAAAAGACTGTTTTTTCGGAAAGTAAAGGTGAAATGAGAGCGGGCGGCGTTTGAGCCGGGGAAAGGAGTGCTGATCCATGAGTCTGGAAAAATGTTTCGGAACGGTGTTTGTGGACAGGTTCACCGACGGGGTGCTCGATCCTGCGAAGCCCATGCTCGGGCCGGTGAAGGACGGCGGCTTCATTGTGGCGAACACGGCGCCGGGGTGCTGGGGGCCCATGATCACGCCGGAGCTGAAGGGAGGCCACGAGGTGACGGTGCCGGTGGCCGTCGAGGGAGCCGAACCCGGCGACGCCATCGCCATAAGGATCAAGGAGGTGGTGGTGACGTCCATCGCCACGGCGTCAGGGAACGACACCACTCCTGACGCGAGCCGGTTCAAGGGCGACCCCTACGTGGCGAAGCAGTGCCCTTCCTGCGGGGCCTATCACCCGAAGACGGTGCTGGAGGGAATAGGCCAGGGCGCGGTGCGGTGCGCAGCCTGCGGCGCCGAAATTTCGCCCTTCGCCTTCACCAGCGGGTACACTATCGTCTTCGACCACGAGCGGAAGCTGGCGGTGACCCTGGATAAACAGGGAGCCGAGAAGGTGGCGAGGGATTCGCAGCATTACTCCGCCAAGCCGGACCATTCCATCCAGAACCCCATCCTCACCTTCGCCCCGGCTGACCTCGTAGGGGTGGCGACCCGGATGCGCCCCTTCCTGGGACAGCTCGGGACCACTCCTTCCCTTCCGTTCCCCGATTCCCACAACGCCGGGGACTTCGGCGCCTTCCTCGTGGGTGCGCCCCATGAGTATGCCAAAACGAAGGAAGAGCTTTCCTGCCGCACTGACGGCCACATGGACGTGAACACCGTCCGGGCCGGGGCGGTGCTCATCTGCCCCGTGAAGGTGCCCGGCGGGGGCGTCTACGTGGGGGACATGCACGCCTTCCAGGGAAACGGCGAGATCGCCGGGCACACCGCCGACGTGGCAGGGGTGGTGACCCTGCAGGTTTCCGTGATCAAGGGACTGACGATCGACGGTCCCATCCTGCTGCCCGTGGAGGAGGATCTCCCGCACCTGGCGAAGCCCCTGACCTGCGCGGAGAAGCACGCCCTGAAATCGCTGGCGGAGACGTGGGGCGTGGCGAAGATGGAGGAGGATGCCCCCGTCTGCTTCATCGGCACCGGGGCGTCCATGAACGAGGCCATCGACAACGGCCTTGGAAGAGCGTCTTCCCTGCTGGACATGCCTCTGCCGGAGGTGAAGAACAGGGCCACCGTGGCCGGGGCCATCGAGATCGGCCGGGCGCCGGGCGTGGTGATGGTCACCTTCCGCTGCCCGGTGGAGAAGCTCGAGCGGATCGGCCTCATGTCTTTCGTGAGGCAGCAGTACACTCTTTGAGAAGTTCCCCCTTCACGAGGCAAGGAAGCGGAAAGCGCCGGGTTTTCCGGCGCTTTTTTTCCTGGTGTTGCAGCAGCCGTGGGTTTTCGGCATACGGGTGAACTTTCCTTTCTTGCAAAAACGGTTATCATACCCGATAATGATGGAAAACGATTACCCTCTCCTGTGGAGGCTCGGCCGACATGAACGGAATTTCGAACCCCATGAACGGAACGGACGAAGAGAGCAAGGCAATTCCAGCCCTTCTTCTGTCAGAGGCTGACAGCGTGGCGACCCTTCTTTCCCCTGCGGAAAAGGGAAATCTCGTCCGCAGCCTTTCCGGAAGCAAGATTCTTCTTGCCGCCGACTCAATACCCCTGTTTCACAAAATAGCCCTGCGAGCCATTTCCCGGGGAGAACCGGTTGTGAAGTACGGCGTGCCCATCGGCCGCGCCAGGCAGGACATTCCCGCCGGTGCCTGGGTTCATCTGCACAACCTCGAAAGTTTTCTCGACGAAAAATCATCCTCATTGGACCTTCATACGGGGGTGGATACGGGGAGGCGGTACGAATGACCTCCTGGACAGGATATCTGCGGTCCGACGGATCGAAGGGGATACGGGACTGGATTCTCGTTGTCCATACGGTGGAATGCGCCCGGTTCGTGGCGGAAAAAATCGCCTCCGGGGAGGAGAATGTCTGCTGCATCGGCTATGAGCCATGCAACGACAACGATTACGCCATCCGCCTTCTGCTGGCCCTGTCCCGCCACCCCAACGCCGGGGGCGCCCTGTTCGTGGGGCTTGGGTGCGAGTATACCCAGCCGGGACGGCTCGCTGAGGTCACTGCGGCCTCGGGACGGCCTGCGGACTGGTTTTTTATCCAGGACGTGGGAGGCACTACCACGGCGGTGGCCGAGGGGAAACGGCGCCTGGCCGCCCTGAAAGAGCGGGTGGAGAAGAACAGGAAGCCCGTGTCCATGGGATGGCAGGACCTGTCGGTGGGGTGCGAGTGCGGCGGTTCCGACGCCACGAGCGGCCTTGCAGGCAATCCCCTGGCGGGGCGATTTTTCGACATGCTCGTGGGCCGGGGCGGGACGGCGGTGTTCGAAGAAATGGCGGAACTGGCGGGACTTCGTCCGGAGCTGCTGCGGCGGGCGGAGACTCCTGAAGCTGCGGAGCAGATCCGGGCCGCATACGACAACATGGTGCGGTACTGCACGTCCGTCCGCCAGTATTCCATCTCTCCCGGGAACTTCGCCGGGGGGCTTTCCACCATAGAGGAGAAAAGCTGCGGCGCCTACGCCAAGTCCGGAACCAGTCCGATACGGGGCGTGATCCGGGTTTCAGAACGGCCTCCCGGGAAAGGGCTTTGGCTGATGGACAGCCTGCCCGATCCGTATTTTCTGCAGTTCGGCTACAGCAACCCCCATGATACCGAGGGTCTGATGGATCTCCTTTCTGCAGGGTGCCAGGTGCTTTTCTTCGTGACGGGACGGGGAAGCCCCGTGGGGGCGCCACTGGCGCCGGTGGTGAAGATTACGGGGAACAGCGGTACCTTCCGGAAGATGGAAGAGGACATGGATTTCGATGCGGGACCCATTCTTTCGGGAGAAATGACCTTTGATGAAGCAGCCCTGGAGCTGGAGAATCTTGTGGAAAGGATCTGCGGTGGAGAGCCCTCGAAGAGCGAGGTCCTCGGCCACAGGGAATATGCCATAGACTGCAAATTTCAGGATACAGGCCGTTGCGGGCGCTGCTGAAGGGCGTCCGGAGGCATGAGGAAAGGGGGTGACGGCGGGACATAGGAAAAGGGAGATTCACCAGCATGGTTTCAAGGCGCATGCACACTTCCGGGGAACGAGAGACGCAATGTACATTTTTTATTTCAGGAGGGAATGCCATGTTCGGAAGAATGACACGAATTGCTCTGTGCTTCGCCCTGGTTTTTACCCTGTTCGCTGGCGCACAGCAGGTTGTGGCGGCGGAGTACGAAATCAAGATCGCCTATGAGAACAACCCGGGAGAACCCACCGACGTGGGTGTCCAGGAGTGGGCCCGGATCCTCAAGGAGATCAGCGGCGGCAAGGTCGAGGCCGTCCTCTATCCCAGCTCCCAGCTCGGCGCGAAGAAGGACGTCCTCGAGATGATCCTCATGGGAAGCAACGTGATCACCATCGCCGACGCCGGGTTCCTCATGGACTACGTGCCCGACATCGGCATCATGTATGCCCCCTACCTCACAGACACCTATGACGAGTATTTCACCCTCGTGGATTCGCCCTGGTTCAAGAAGCAGATGGACGCCGTGGCGGGCCACGGGTTCGAGATCGTCACCGCCAAGTGGATTTACGGCGACCGGCACCTTCTGGCCAACAAGGCCGTCAAGACGCCCAAGGACCTTTCCGGGCTGAAGATCCGCACCCCCAACATGAAGATCCTCTCCAAGACCATCGAGTACATGGGCGGTATCCCCACTCCCATGCCCCTCGGCGAAGTGTACCCCGCCATCGCCCAGGGCGTGATCGACGGCGCCGAGAATCCCTTCCCCGTTCTCTGGGGCGCCAAGCTCTACGAGAAGGCGAAGTTCCTCACTCCCACGGCCCACGTGAAGAACGTGTCCATGTGGCTTGGCAGCCACAAGTACTTCGCGTCCCTTCCCCCGGAGATTGCCGGGCTCATCAGGGATGCCGCCGAGAAGGCGTGCCTCTTCGTGAACGAGAACGTGAAGAAGGACGACATCAAGGCTCTTGAGGACTTCAGGAACGCCGGCGTGGAGATCGTGGAGCCCGACATGGAAGCCTTCAAGAAAGCCGTTTTCCCCATTTACGAAGAGCTGTGGGGCAAGGAACTGTACGAGGAAGTCAAGAAGAACATGACGAAGTAGAAAAGGAAATCCGCCGGGCGGGAGAGGTTCCTTTCCCCCCGGCGGTGTCCCTTTTCGGCCGCAGCGGCGGACTATTTCCCCCGGAAGTGTGCTTTCGCGGCCTGTGAAGATTTTCATTTTTTTCGACCTGGAGGTTCGGGCCAAGGTGAAAATGATAAAAAAACTGCTCTACCACGCGGATGACATCGTGGCGTCCGCGGCGCTCATAATACTGGTCGGCAGCACCATCCTCGGGGTATTCTACCGGTATGCCCTGAGCGACCCCCTGGACTGGGTGGAGGAGGTCAGTCTCCTCTGCGTGGTCTGGTTTGTGTTCATCGGCGGCAGTTCCGCCACCAAGAGGAACGGCCATGTGGGCATCGATTTCGTCATCATCCTCTTTCCCGCTTTTGTTCAGAAGGCGGCCTTTGTCTTCGTCCAGGCCATGTGCTACTCCGTTCTTTCCTTCATGGCCTGGTGGGGATGGATGCTGGGCCTCCAGGCACAGCTCAAGGTAACCAACATGCTCCGCATCCCCTACACCTATATCGACCTGGCCGTTCCCGTGGGGTGCGTTCTCATGATGATTCACCTGGCCGCGGGAACCAGGCGGAACTGGAACGCCCTCTTTGTCCGGGAGAAGGAGGCGGCATCATGATCGTCGGCCTGACCTTCGCGCTGCTCCTGGTGCTGCTTTTCATCAACGCTCCGGTGTTCGTGGCCATCCTTGGCAGCTCCATCTTCTATTTCGTGGCCAATGACTCGCTCTCGTGGATGATGGTGGTCCAGCGGACCATCAGCGGGCTGGAGTCCATCCCTCTCCTGGCCGTTCCCTTCTTCGTCATGGCGGGAGTGTTCATGAACTACACGGGCATCACCAGCAGGATGATCCGCTTCGCCGAGGTGCTGACCGGCCACATGCCCGGCGGCCTGGCCCAGACCAACGTGGTGCTGAGCACCCTCATGGGGGGGCTTTCCGGTTCTTCCCTGGCGGACGCGGCCATGCAGTCCAAGATCCTGGTGCCGGAGATGGAGAAGCGGGGCTACGGCAAGGCGTTCTCCTCGGCGGTGACGGGAGCTTCGGCCCTCATCACTCCCATCATCCCGCCGGGCATCGCCCTGATCATCTACGGCTTCGTGGGCAACGTGTCCATCGGGCGGCTGTTCCTCGCCGGAGTGGTGCCCGGAGTGATGACCTGCCTTTTCATGATGGTGGTCGTTCACTTTATCTCGAAGAGACGGGGCTATCTGCCCATCTACGAAAGACGCGCGGGAATACGGGAGGTCTTCCGGGCGTTCCGGGAGGCGTCGTGGGCCCTCTTCCTTCCAGTGGTGATCGTAGGGGGCATCCGGTTCGGCGTGTTCACCCCCACCGAGGCGGGCTCCATTGCCATTCTCTATGCCCTGGTGCTGGGGACCATCGTCTACCGGGAGATGACCCTGAAAGACCTGAAAACGGGTCTTATAGAGACGGTGACGACTACTGCCTCCATCATGCTCATCATCGCGGCGGCATCATCCTTCGCGTGGATCCTCACCTGGGAAAGGGTGCCCCAGATCACGGCGAACTGGGTGCTGTCCATAGTCTCAAGCCCCGGGATGTTCCTTTTGCTCATCAATATTTTCCTGCTGATCGTGGGCATGTTCATCGAGGGAAACGCCGCCATGCTGGTGCTCATACCCATATTCATGCCCATGGTGCAGGCCCTGGGGATAAACGATGTCCACTTCGGCATGGTGTTCATCTTCAACATGGCGGTGGGATCCCTCACGCCGCCCATGGGAACGGTGATGTTCACCACCTGCTCCATCACGGGGGCAAAGATCGGCGATTACATCAGGGAGTCGGTGCCCTTCTACCTGGTGCTGCTGTTCTGTCTTCTGCTGATCACCTACATCCCCCAGATTTCCCTGTTCCTCCCTAATCTGCTGTTCAACTGATTTCCGGACCTGCGTTCCGGCTGTGACAACCATCGAGGAGATGAAGACAATGAGAGCGTTCTGCATCGACGAACCGGGCAAGTATTCCTTCAGGGACATTCCCGTCCCCGTGCCCAGGGACGGAGAAGTGCTTCTCCGCATAAAGAAAGTGGGGTACTGCGGCAGCGACCTGAACACCTGGCGGGGCCTGAACCCCCTGGTGAAGTATCCCCGCATTCCGGGCCACGAGATCAGCGGTGTGGTGGAGCAGGTGACACCGGGTGTCCCCGACGGCGTGAAAGTGGGGGACATCGTCACCGCCATGCCCTACACGAGCTGCGGGAAATGCTGGTCGTGCCTGAGCGGGCGGCCCAACGCATGCAAAAACAACGAGACTCTTGGGGTTCAGCGGGAGGGGGCTCTGACGGAGTTCATCGTCCTGCCCTGGGAGAAGATCGTGAAGGGCGGAAAGCTCGGCCTCAGGGAACTGGCCATTGTGGAACCCCTGGCTATCGGCATCCATGCCGGGAAACGGTGCGACCCGAAGGAAGGGGACTGTATGCTCGTCTTCGGCTGCGGCATGATCGGCATTGGTGCCGTCGCCGAGGGAATCCGGGCCGGGGCGAAGGTCATCGCCGTGGACGTGGACGATTCAAAGCTCGAGATGATGCGCTCCATCGGCGCGGCCTTCACGGTGAACTCAAGGAAGGAAAACCTGCGGGAGCGGGTTCTGGAGATCACCGGCGGGCACGGACCGGCGGTGATTCTCGAGGCCATCGGTCTGCCGGAGACCTTTGTCCAGGCGGTGGATCTCGTCGCCTACTCGGGACGGGTGGTTTTCGTGGGATACGCGAAAGCCCCCGTGACCTTCGACACCAAGTATTTCATCCTGAAAGAGATCTCCATCCGGGGTTCCAGGGGGTCGGGCCGTCCCGATTTCGAACAGGCCGTGGCGCTGCTCGAGTCCGGTGCTTTCCCCGTGGACAGGCTCATTTCGGCCGAATTCCCCTTCGAAAAGGCGGGAGAGGCTCTTGAACAGTGGAACGCCAACCCGGGAGCGGTATCCCGGATGATGATCTCCCTCGACTAGCGGAGTTTCGAAACAGCCTGCGGGAAGGGAAAGAAGCGGCCCTTCCCCGCTGAAAGAAGGAAAGGAAGAAGAAAATGCCGGCCATTTCAGATGTGCGCATATTCCGGGCGGTATCCCCGCTGAGCCGCCCCATTGCCGACGCCACCCACTCGCTGACGGAAATCTCGTTTTACGTGGTGGAAGTGGAGACGGAGAGCGGCGTAACGGGGCAGGGGTACCTGCTGTCCTTCCATTATTCTCCCCATGCCATCTCCGGGGCCCTGAAGGACATCCGCTCCCTGGTGCTCGGCCTCGAGCCCCACGAAACAGGCGTGCTCGCCGGGCGGGCGGCGGCGGAGCACGAGTATATCGGCAGCGAGGGACTCCAGAAATGGGCCCTGGCGCCGGTGTGGAAGCTGCTGGGAAGCACCGGGTCCCGGGTTCCCGTCTACGGCAGCGGAGTGTGGCTTTCC
>LSQX01260530.1_pt1 | contig 15545 bp, 9 predicted proteins | sample 654561 | NCBI WGS metagenome assembly LSQX01 (sample SAMN04489861, study PRJNA283612) | anaerobic digester metagenome | isolation source: 4 biogas reactors fed with cattle manure at either 37C or 55C with and... | place: Denmark: Kongens Lyngby | collected 2014 | reverse complement strand
AAATCAAAAATGAAAACTGGTTTGGCTTTGATGTTATCGTGGCAACCCCAGATATGATGGGTGAGCTTGGTAAAATGGGTAAAATTTTAGGCCCTAAGGGTCTAATGCCCAACCCTAAAACTGGAACAGTTTCCACAGATATCGCTAAGGCGATTAGCGAGCAAAAAGCGGGTAAGGTCAATTATCGTTTAGATCGGGAAGCCAATATGCATGTAATTTGTGGACGGACGGGTTTTGAAGATCAAAAATTAGCCGAAAACATTAAAGCAGTTTGTCAACAGATCATACGTGTTAAACCAGCAGCCTGCAAAGGCACTTATATTAAGACCTGCGTCTTATCATCAACAATGGGGCCAGCCGTAAGGATGAACCCAGAATCAGAGTAAACTTGAATCTTTAAGTTGACTCTGCTAGAATTAGTTAGTCATCAATATACCAAAGACAGTAACGGCCGTTTAGGCTTAATCAGGTTACCGAGGTGTGCAAGATGCGTATTTCATTTATGCGCTTAAACCCACACATCTCATGTGGGTTTTTAATTAAAAGGTATATTGTTGCCTATAGATTATTGCAACAAGGAGGTGCAAAAAAGAATGAACAAAGCGATTGTTGCCGAAAAGGAAGCGACGATTCAAGAGATTGTTGAAGCCATAAAGGCTGCTAAGTCAGTCTCGATTGTCGAATATCGTGGCTTGACAGTAAACAAACTCGAGGGATTGCGTCGCGATTTGCGCAAGGAGGAATGTGAACTAAAAGTTTACAAAAACACCCTTGTTCATAAAGCGGCCGATCAATTGGGTTATGAAGCTCTTAAAATTCACCTTGTCGGACCTAACGCCTTTGTCTTCTCTAGGAAAGACGAAGTCAGCGCGCCCAAAATTCTAGCCAAATTTGCTAGGCGCAATGAGAAATTAGTTTTAAAAGGTGGCATCATTGATGGCAAAGTTATTGATGCCAATGAATTAAAAGTCGTCTCAACCTTACCAAACAAGGAAGGAATGTTATCCATGTTGCTCAGTTGCTTAACCGCCCCAATTCGCGGTTTTGCCTGTGCTGTTAAAGCCATTGCTGACAAAATGGAAACCCAAAATTAATTAAAGAGGAGGAAAATTATTATGGCAAAAATTGCAAATGCTGACATCATTGCCAGCCTAAAAGAAATGTCAATCTTAGAATTAAATGAATTAGTTAAAGCTATTGAAGAAGAATTCGGTGTTACAGCGGCAGCTCCCGTGGCGGTCGCAGCAGCAGCGCCTGCTGAGGAAGCCGTGGCTACTGGTCCTAGTGAGGTTGCTGTTTGGTTAAACAATGTTGGGCAAACCAAAGTTGCCGTTATCAAGGTTGTTCAATCAGTTACCGGTTTAGGTTTATTGGATGCTAAGAAATTAGTTGACAAAGCTCCCTGCGCTATTAAAGAAAAAATTGCGCCAACCGAGGCTGATGAAATCAAGGCCAAACTTATTGATGCCGGCGCTGAAGTTGAGATTAAGTAATTAAAAAAGTAGAAACCCGCGCCTTTTAATCAAGCGGGTTTTTTACTGATTTTAGGAGCAGGTTATGGGGCAGTATTTTGATAATGATCCAAATTTAAAAAGCGAAAAATTTAACATAAAATACTATGTTAATAATCAAGAATTGCTTTTTAAAAGCGATAGAGGTGTCTTTTCAAAAAGAACCGTAGATTTCGGTACAAAAACGATGTTGGAATACCTGTTAAAACAGCCGCTTTCAGGTCGAGGTGTAGACCTTGGTTGTGGCTTAGGAATAATCGGTATTACGCTGTCTTTATTTAAGGATGTTACTATCGATATGGTCGACATTAATAAACGCGCGGTTTTGTTAGCGAAAGAAAATGCCAAACAATACAACATTGACAAAAGTTTGATTTTAGAGAGCGATGGTTTAAAGGCCTTAACTCAAAAAAACTATGACTTTATTTTGACCAATCCGCCGATTCGTGCCGGAAAAGCCACAGTCTATTCCTTTTTCACAGAAGCCTATGAATACTTAAAAACTGGCGGTTTTTTACTAGTGGTCATTCAAAAGAAACAAGGAGCCCCAAGTGCCAAAAACAAAATTCTTGAACTTTTTGGCAATTGTCAAATAGTAGACCGGAAAAAAGGATATCATCTTTTAAAAGCATTTAAAGAAGTTTAAAAAAGCCAGACTTTCACATCAATTATTGGAAAAGTGTAAAAAAAGACTTGCAAAGCAATTGTTAAATTGCTATAATGCATAATTGCCTTTATATGCACTTTTTTCATTTAAAAAAAGATTTGCTAAAGCAAAAGAAGTCAAATTCGAAGGAGTGAAAGCTAGTGGTTAAAAAAAATCAGCCTATACCTAGTGAAACAAAGAGAATAGATTTCTCAAAGATTAGCGGCACTTTAGAGTTACCATATTTGGTGAGAATTCAAACTGATTCTTTCAGAAATTTTGTTGAAGAGGGAATTGTTGAGGTGTTCAACGATATTTATCCCATAGTTGCACCTAGTGGAAACATTGAATTAAATTACTTAGACTCGCATTTTGAGGAACCAAAATATTCAATTGAAGAATGTAAAGATCGTGATATGACCTATGCCAAACCCTTAAAGGTTCGCTTAGGTCTGTTTGATAATTCTGAACACGGAGAGATTAAAGTCAGTGAAGTTTTTATGGGAGATTTTCCCTGGATGACCGATAGTGGCACTTTCATTATCAATGGTGCTGAAAGAGTCATCGTTTCACAATTAGTTAGATCACCCGGTGTTTATTTTAGCAAAGAAAGAGACAAATCTGGTAAATTCGTTTTTGGTGGCGATATTATTCCAGGGCGTGGGACTTGGTTACAATTTGAGACCGACGCTAAAGGTTTAATCAATGTAAGAATTGATCGAAATCGTAAGGTTTCAGCAACTACTTTGTTAAGAGCTTTGGGGTTGACTGGTGATGTCAAAGATTTGTTTGGTGATTGTGAACAATTAAGACAGACGATTGAAAAAGATAATACGATGAGCGAAATGCTTGATCGTGAAGATATTATTCGGGCAGCGATGATTGAAATCTACAACCGCTTGCGCCCAGGCGAGCCCGCAACTGAGGAAGGAGCAAGAACTCTCCTTTTCCAGAAGTTTTTTGATGCTCGTCGCTATGATTTAGCTAAGGCTGGGCGCTTTAAATTCAAAAAGAAACTAGGTCTTTACAACCGTTTACTTGATCGTGTTTTGGCTGAAGACTTATGTGATGAAAATGGTGAACCTATTTATCGGGCAGGCACCCATATTGGTAAAGAAGAGTTGGCTGATTTAAGAGAGCGAAAAGTCTTCGAAAAAGGCGCACATAATCTAGAGTTACAGACTAATACAGCAATTGAAGATGGTGATACCAGTTGTCGGACCATTGTTCAAAAAATTCTAGTTTATAGCGATGAATCTCGTGAAAAAGTTCTTCCAATCATTGGAACTGATTTGACGATTGAAAAACGCTGTTTAACTATAGCAGATATCATCGCGGCTTTTTCCTATTACGTCAACATCATTGAGGGTATTGGTGATACAGATGACATTGATCATCTTGGGAATAGACGCGTTAAGACCGTTGGTGAACTATTGCAAAATCAATTTAGAATTGGCCTTTCTCGGATGGAAAGAAGCGTTAAAGAAAGAATGACAATTGCGGAAAGTGATAAAATTACCGCTCAAAATTTAACCAACATTCGCCCTTTAACTTCCTCTATTAAGGAGTTTTTCTCTAGTTCTCAATTATCACAATTTATGGATCAGACTAATCCTTTTTCTGAAATTACTCACAAGAGAAGGTTATCAGCACTTGGTCCGGGTGGATTAACCAGAGAAAGAGCAGGATTTGAAGTTCGTGATGTCCATTATAGCCATTATGGTAGAATATGTCCCATTGAGACACCTGAAGGCCCAAATATAGGGTTAATTGGTTCATTAAGTATTTATGCCAGAATTAATAACCTCGGTTTTATTGAGACTCCTTACCGGAAGGTAGAAAATGGCAAAGTTACTGATAAAATTATATATCTTACTGCTGACGAGGAAGACCAGTATAAAATAGCTCAAATCAATATAAAAATTGATGACAACCATAAGATTACCCAAGAAGGGATTCCTTGTAGATATCGAGATGTATATCTGACTGTTTCTCCGGAAGAGGTAGATTTTATAGATGTTGCGCCAGATCAGATGGTCAGTATTTCTGCTAGTTTAATTCCTTTTTTAGATCATGATGATGCTAACAGGGCTTTAATGGGAACCAATATGCAAAGGCAAGCAGTTCCGGTAATAAAAGCAGAAACCCCGTTAGTTATGACTGGAATGGAAAGTAAAGTTGCCCGCGACTCGGGAACGATCATAATAGCAGAAGAAGACGGGGTAGTAGAAAAGGTTGATTCCCGAAATATTATAGTTAAAAACAATCAGGGCAAAAGTAAAGAATATATTTTAAAAAAGTTTCATCGTTCCAATCAAGGGACATGTATTAACCAAAAGCCAATCGTTAAAGAAGGGCAAAAAATAACAAAAAACATGGTCATGGCCGATGGTCACAATACTGAACAGGGATTTCTGTCATTAGGGCGGAATATTCTGGTAGCTTATATGTGCTGGGAAGGATACAATTTTGAGGATGCTATAGTAATAAGTGAAAAATTGGTTCAAGAAGATACCTTTACCTCTATTCATATAAGCGAGCATGAGTGTGCTGCCAGAGATACCAAATTAGGCCCGGAAGAGATAACTGCAGATATACCTAACATTGGTGAAAGCAGCTTAGCTAATTTAGATGAAGATGGAGTTATTCGTATAGGTACAGAAGTAGAGGCCGGTGATATTTTAGTAGGCAAAGTAACTCCTAAAGGAGAAACGGAATTAGGCCCGGAAGAGAGATTATTAAGGGCAATATTTGGGGAGAAAGCCAGAGAAGTCAGGGATACCTCCCTCAGGGTTCCACATGGCGATAGGGGGAAGGTAATTGATATAAAGGTTTTTTCCAGGGAAAACGGCGATGAGATCCCACCGGGTGTGAATAAGATGGTAAAAGTTTTTATTGCCCAAAAAAGGAAGATATCAGAAGGTGATAAAATATCGGGAAGGCATGGCAACAAAGGTGTTATAGCAAAAATATTACCGGTCAATGACATGCCTTTTTTACCAGATGGTACTCCTATTGATATCATCCTAAACCCTCTAGGAGTTCCTTCTAGGATGAATGTCGGGCAGATATTAGAACTGCACTTAGGTTGGGTTGCTAAAATGCTTAGAGTCAATATTATTACTCCGGTCTTTAATGGGGCTACCGAAGAAGATATTAGTAAAGCTTTAGTTGATGCTGGTTTATCTCAGGATGGTAAGATTGTTTTGTACGATGGAAGAACCGGATTACCATTTAAGCAAAAAGTCAGCGTTGGTTATAGTTACATACTTAAGCTAATTCATTTAGTCGATGATAAGATACATGCTCGCTCTACAGGACCTTATTCTCTGGTTACTCAACAACCATTGGGAGGAAAGGCTCAGTTTGGAGGTCAAAGATTTGGAGAGATGGAAGTTTGGGCCCTAGAGGGGTATGGTGCTGCCTATAACCTACAAGAAATGCTAACCGTTAAGTCAGATGATGTTACGGGAAGAATTAAGACGTATGAGTCTATTGTTAAAGGTGAGAATATTCCAGTCCCAGGGACACCTGAGTCCTTTAAAGTATTAATAAGAGAGTTAAGAAGCCTCTGTTTAAATATTAAAGTACTGGATCATGATGGGAAAGAGATAGAGATTAAAGAAGATCTTGATACAAGAGACAGAATTGATCAGGATTTTATAGACTATCAGACTTAATTTTTTGATAAATATGGATATTATTTTTCATTTATAGTTCTTAAGAATGTATTGACTATTTAGATTGATAATGGGGAGGTAATTCGGTTGGAAATCTCAAAAAGAATTAATGCTATAACAATAGGATTAGCTTCACCAGAAGATATTAGGAAATGGTCCCATGGGGAAGTTAAAAAACCGGAAACCATTAATTATAGAACTCTCAAACCTGAAAAAGATGGGTTATTCTGTGAACGTATTTTCGGTCCCGTTAAGGATTGGGAGTGTAGTTGTGGAAAATATAAAAGAGTTAGGTATAAAGGGGTTATATGCGACCGTTGTGGTGTAGAAGTAACTAAGTCAATCACTCGACGCGAAAGAATGGGCCATATTGACTTAGCCTGTCCGGTTTCGCACGTATGGTATTTCAAGGGTATACCAAGTCCGCTTGCTTTATTGTTAAATATTCCCCCCAAAAATTTAGAAAAAATACTCTACTTTGCACCAGATCGCAGAAGAGAACAATTATATGAAGCTCAAAAATTCGACGATAGTTCTGAAAATAATAATAAAATGTTTTTTGAAAATGGAGTAATAACCGAGACTGAGTTTAAAATACATAAAATGTATAATCCTAATTTCAATGCTGAATTATTATACCGAGTCAAACAGACAAAAATATTTCCACATAAGGTTGGAGATGTTATTACCAATAAAGAATTATCAGAATTGCAAGAAGTTTTTGGAAGTTTATTTTTCACTGTAGAGCCATATTTACCTCTTGAACTTAAACAGCAGAAAGGCGAATATGATTTAAGTGGGGCAGGTTTTAAGGCAGATGAAACAGACAAGGTAGAGGAAGAACAAGAAAAAAGCGAATCTGCTGCGGAAAAAATATCTGAAACCGGGGAAACAATTGAAAATAATGAAAAAGAGACAGAAGTAGATTATAGAATATTAGAAATAGATGGACTAATCTCGGAGAGCAAACTATCTCCCCTTATAGAAAAAGAACAAGGACTGGCAAAAAAAACAACTATGGCTAAGCGAACAGTGGAAGAGTCTTGCTATGCAGTAATCAATCCCAGAAATACCAATCATAAAGTTGGTGATACCATATTGGAATCTGAAAATAGATTACATACCTATTATGATCCTGAATTTAAAGCAGGTATAGGCGCTGAGGCTATAAGGGCCATGTTAAAGGATATAAATCTTGATTCTTTGAATATGGAATTACGCGAAGAGCTAAAACACTCATCTGGCCAAAAAGCAAAAAAAATAATCAGAAGGCTACAAATAATCGATGCTTTTCGAAAAAGTAATGGTAAACCAGAATGGATGATTCTGGATGTGTTGCCTGTAATTCCTCCGGATTTGCGGCCTATGGTACAGTTAGAAGGTGGGAGATTTGCTACCTCTGATTTAAATGACCTTTATCGTAGAGTCATTAATCGTAATAATCGGTTAAAAAGATTATTAGAACTGGGAGCGCCTGGTATTATTGTTAAGAATGAAAAGAGAATGCTTCAAGAAGCAGTTGATGCCTTAATAGATAATGGCAGGCGAGGTCACGCTGTTTTAGGTGCCGGAAATCGTCCCCTCAAATCGTTAAGTGATTTATTACAAGGGAAAAAAGGAAGATTCAGACAAAATTTATTAGGTAAAAGGGTTGACTATTCAGGTCGTTCGGTAATAGTAGTTGGTCCTAAACTAAGACTATACGAATGCGGGATACCAAAAAAAATGGCCTTAGAACTATTTAAACCCTTTATAATGCACAATTTGGTTAAAAGAGAATTAGCTCATAATATTAAGACTGCTAAGAAGTTGGTAGAACAGGAATCTCTCGAGGTTTGGAATATTTTGCAAGAAATTGTGGAGGAGCATCCTGTTTTGTTGAATAGAGCTCCTACCTTGCATAGATTGGGGATACAGGTTTTTAAACCGATATTAGTGGAGGGGAATGCTATCCAGCTCCATCCCTTAGCCTGTCCAGCCTTTAATGCCGATTTTGACGGTGACCAGATGGCGGTGCATGTTCCTTTATCCATAGAGGCACAGACCGAGGCCGAAATGTTAATGTTGGCCAGTAATAACGTTTTATCACCTGCTAACGGTACACCTATTGCCTTACCCTCTCAAGATATTATTTTAGGATGTTATTATCTGACTATGAAAGCAAAGGGAGCAAAAGTAGAAAAGAGTATTTTTGCCAATCCTGAAGAGGCTATTAGAGCACAGGAAGATGGTTATATAGACATACATACTGTGGTAAAAGTTAGAGTAAAAGGAAAAATTGAGGAAACAACAATAGGGCGTATCTTATTTAATCAAGTTTTACCTGAAGACTTTAAATTTGTGGATTTGACTATAGATAAAAAGGGATTAGCTCGAATTATTTCTTATATTTACCGCCAGTACGGACAAGATGTAGCCGTTAATTGCTTGGATGATATAAAAGAATTGGGTTTTCACTATGCAACTATATCAGGTATAACTATTGGAATAGTTGATTTAGAAATACCTTCCGAGAAAGAAAGAATATTAGAAGAAGCTGAAAAGAATGTTGCTAAGATTAGAGAGCAATTTAATTATGGTTTAATTATGGAAGAGGAAAGAATAGAAAAAATTATTAATGCCTGGACCGATGCAGCTGACGAGGTAATTAGTGCTATTATTGGAAACCTGAGCAGCTTTAATCCACTTTACACTATGGTTGAATCCGGAGCCCGGGGAAGTCGAAGACAAATTGGTCAGTTAGCCGGAATGAGAGGCCTAATGGCAGATCCCTCCGGAAAAATTATTGAGTTTCCTATTCGGTCTAATTTTAGAGAAGGCTTATCTTGTTTAGAGTATTTTATCTCCACGCATGGAGCAAGAAAAGGTTTAGCTGATACCGCACTTAGAACATCTAAATCAGGCTACTTAACCAGAAGATTAATAGATGTAGCTCAGGACCTTATTATTACTGAAGAAGATTGCGGTACCAGTGATGGTATAATCGTTTCTGATATTGAAGAAGATGGAAATGTTATTGAAAAATTAGACGAGAGAATAGTGGGACGTACTGCCCTGGAAGACTTGATAAACGCTAAAACTGGAGAAATATATGTACACAAGGATGAAAACATTGACGAAAAGGCTGCTAAAAAAATTAATGACGCAGGTATCAAAGAAGTAAAAATAAGATCACCATTAACCTGTGTTTCTAAAAAAGGTATTTGCGCTAAGTGCTATGGCAGAGACCTTGCTTCTGGCCAAATGGTGACTATTGGTGAGGCAGTAGGTACTATTGCTGCCCAATCTATTGGTGAACCGGGAACACAATTAACATTAAGGACTTTTCATACCGGTGGAATAAAAATTACCGGTGAAGATATAACTTTAGGATTACCCAGGGTAGAACAATTATTTGAAGTAAGAAAACCAAAAAAACAGGCTGTCATAAGCGAAATAAATGGATATGTAGACAGCGTTAAAGAAGGACCAAAATCTGCGGAAAAAGAGGTTATCATAAAACCGGAGGCCGAAATATTAACTGCAAAGAACAAAGAAACCAAAAAAAAGGTTTATTCCATACCAAAAGATTTAAGAATTACAGTTGAAGAGGGTCAGAAAGTTACAGCTGGGCAAAAGTTAACTACTGGTTTTGTTGATCCCAACGATATTTTAAGAATACAGGGTATCAAGGCTGTTCAAAAGTATCTCCTAGAGCAAGTACAAGAAGTATATCGTTCACAAGGCGTTACAATTAATGATAAACATATAGAAGTAATCGTCAGACAGATAGCCCGCTTGAATAAAATTTATGTTAAAGCATCTCGTGATTCCGAGCTACTTTCTGGAGAGCTAGTATACGTATCTGATTTTGAACAGGCTAATAAGCAAGTTGTTCTTGAGAATGAAGAAATTCGAAATAAGAACAGAAAATTACTCATGAACAAAACCTTAGTTCATTGTATTTCTGGAAATAAAGGGGATACTTTAGTCGATGAGAATACTGTCATTGATGAAAATGTTATAAATAAAATTGAGAATTCTGAATGTTTGAGTTTCGATGTCTTGGATGAACAAGGCGGAACAATTAATATTGTACAAGGTGAAATAAACTTTATAGGGCGAATTAAAGACTATATTTTCATTGGAGATATTTCGGAAGACATCCCGAAGACCAAAAATACTAAAGATGATGAGTTGAGAACTAAGGATTTAGAGAAACTCAAGGGAAATATAATCACTAAAGAGATTGCCCTTGAGTTAGTAAGGAACAATGTCAGTAAGATACGAATTTATAAGCCAGAATTAAGTGTTGAATTAATTGGGAAAATGTTGGCACAGGATATTAAAGACCAGAATGAACAGAATATTATCATTCCTGCTAATACAATTTTAGACGAAAATGATATAAAGAGAATAATAGAACAACAATATGAAAAGATTGAGATATGGAGCGATATTAAAGAGATTAATATCAGAGAAAACTTAGTAAGCATTATTAAAGATGATGTTATCGGTAAGAATTTAGGTAAAGAACTTAGGGACGAAACGGGTAATATCATCGCCGACATAAAGCAACCAGTAAGCAAAAATATTATTAGAAAAGCATATTCTGCAGGGATTAGCGACATACCCTTAGAGGATGGTCGATTCTTTTCTTTAGAAGGCAGGGTTTTAGAATATATCTATAATAATCTTGTTGGAAAAATCATTGCTCAAGATATTACAGATAAATATACCGGAGAAATAGTTATATCGGCAGGCGACAAAATTACTAAAAATAATGCCCAAGCTTTGATACAGCAAGTGGTTGAATTAGTCAAATATCGGACTGAAAGTAGCCAGCCAGAGCCAATTTTCTTAATTGAGAATGTGGGCTTCATGAAAAGAATTAAGTTGCCCGCAGTTGGGATGCCTATTATACAAGGTATTACCCAAGCTTCTTTATCTACTGAAAGTTTCCTATCGGGGGCCTCTTTTCAGAGGACTACCCATGTTTTGACCAATGCTTCTATCAAAGGTAAGATAGATTATCTGTTGGGCTTAAAAGAAAATGTGATTATTGGCAATATTATACCTGCCGGAACCGGGTTGGGTCAATATAGAAATATTGAAATCACCTCCAAATATGAGGAGGAGCTGGAAAAAGAGGTTCAAAGTCAAAATGCATTAGAAATTGTAGCTCAGGCAGAACAAAATAATCAAATTGTTTCAGATAGATATGATGATAGTGAATAACGTACAAAAAGTTTAAGATAATAAAGAAATATCTTATTTAAATCTATATTTTAGACAAGTTTTTGTTGACATCAGGACATGATGTTGCTAAAATACTTAGGTGTTTTAACCTGGAATTATTTTGAAAAGGTGGTATTAATATGCCAACAATCAATCAATTGGTGAGAAAAGGAAGAAAAAATTTAATAAAAAAGTCTGGCACTCCAGCTTTACAGAGTTCACCCTTCAAACGCGGGGTATGTACACGTGTCTGGACTATAACCCCGAAGAAGCCCAATTCTGCTTTAAGGAAGGTAGCCCGAGTAAGATTGTCCAATAATATGGAAGTAACTGCTTATATTCCAGGGATAGGGCATAATTTGCAAGAACATTCAATCGTTTTGATAAGGGGTGGCAGGGTAAAAGACCTACCCGGAGTTAGATACCATATAGTTCGGGGAGTAATGGATGCTACTGGAGTGGAAGGGAGAAAACAAGCTCGTTCTAAATATGGAGCTATCAAGCCGAAGAAATAGCGAAACTGACCGGTGTAACCAGTAAATAACAAATATTTTAAATACTTTTTAATATTAGGCATAATTGAGGTGGATGAAGAATGTCCAGAAAAAGAAGGGCAATAAAACGCGATATAAAAGGAGATCCTGTTTATCAAGATAAGCGAGTAGCAAAGTTTATTAATCATATCATGTGGGATGGTGAAAAAAGTATAGCCAGAGGGGTATTTTATGACGCGATGAACATTGTAAAAGAAAAGACTAAAAAAGACCCCCTGAAAGTTTTCAATGAGGCCATGGAAAATGTAATGCCTATTCTGGAGGTTAAGTCCAGGAGAGTTGGTGGGGCAAGTTATCAGGTACCGGTTGAAGTTGATCCTGAGAGAAGAGTTACCTTAGCTATGAGATGGATTATAAGCTATAGCAGAAGTAAAACTGGTAGGCCATTTGCCGAAAAGTTAGCCGCTGAATTGATTGATGCATCTCAAGGGGCAGGGGCTTCCTTTAAGAAAAAAGAAGATACACATAAAATGGCTGAAGCGAACAAAGCGTTTGCTCATTACCGTTGGTAATAATTATTGAATATGATTATTAAAGAAAAGACAAGATTTGCAGACTTTAATAAGTTAGTGAAAGAAAAAATAAGGAACAATTGTTCTATGCTAAATTCAGTAGACTTAACACAGGTCAGGAATATTGGTATTATGGCTCACATAGATGCCGGTAAAACAACAGTTACTGAAAGAATTTTGTACTATACTGGTAGAGTTCATAAGATGGGAGAGGTGCACGAAGGTACTGCAACCATGGATTGGATGCCCCAAGAAAGGGAAAGAGGCATTACTATAACCTCTGCAGTCACATCTTCTTTATGGAAGGGGCATCAAATTAATATAATTGATACACCCGGCCATGTAGACTTTACCGTGGAAGTAGAACGCTCTTTGAGGGTTTTGGATGGAGCAATTGTAACTTTTTGTGCAGTAGGCGGGGTAGAACCACAAACTGAGACGGTCTGGCATCAGGCTGATAGATATCACGTTCCTCGTATTGCTTTTGTTAATAAAATGGACCGTGTTGGTGCAAATTTTCAGGGAACTGTTAAGATGATAAAAGAGAAATTCTCCACTATTCCCCTGGTAATTCAATTACCCTGGGGGAGTGAAGGAAGTTTCCAGGGAATTATCGATATTATTGATATGAAAGCTTATTCCTATACCTTTGATAGTCAAGGAGCAAACTATTGTGTAGAAAAAATTCCTAATGAATATGAAAAAATTGCCGAAAAAGCACGAAAAAATATGATGGATATTTTGTCTGAAGAAGATGAATCATTTATGGAAGAATACTTATATGGTAAAGAGATCAAAGTTGAGCGGATCTATCATGCTATAAGACAGGCCACTATAAAAAATAGAATAGTACCGGTATTATGCGGTTCTGCTCTTAAAAATAAAGGCATTCAATTGCTTCTGGATGCCGTTAATAGATACTTACCTTCACCCTTGGAAGTACTGCCTGTTAAAGGAGAGAAGCCTGATTCAGGGGAAGAGATAATCAGGAAAACCGATGTGAATGAGCCATTGTCAGCCTTAGTTTTTAAAGTTGCGACTGATCCTTTTTTTGGAAGATTGTGCTTCATTAGGGTCTATTCAGGCATATTAAAGGAAGGCTCTTATGTTTATAATTCTACCCAAAATCTAAAAGAGAGAATAAATAGATTGGTAAAAATTCATGCCGATCATAAAGAACAAATCAAAGAATTATCTGCTGGTAATTTGGGAGCAATAGTGGGGATAAAGAAATCAAGTACGGGTGATACATTGTGTGATGAGAAAAACCCGATTATTTTAGAAAAAATTAAATTTCCGGACCCAGTAATATCAATAGCCATTGAACCAAAGAGTATAGCAGATAGAGAAAAATTAGGGTTTGCCTTAGACAAGATTGCAGAAGAAGATCCTACTTTTAAACATACTGTTAATAAAGATACCGGTCAGACCTTAATTTCTGGTATGGGAGAATTGCACCTTGAGATTATTGTAGACCGGTTATTAAGAGATTACAAAGTGGATGGAAATGTGGGAGAACCACAAGTAGCTTTTAGAGAAACAATTACCAGAAAAGTTTCTTCTCAGGGTAAGTTTATTAGACAAAGTGGCGGTAGGGGTCAATATGGAGATGTTGCCCTTGAAATAGAACCATACCAAGAGGATGCTTTCGAATTTGTAGATAAAACAGTGGGAGGAAGTATACCTAAAGAATACATACCTGCTGTAAAACAAGGAGTTCGGGAAGCAATGCTATGTGGTGTACTAGCTAGCTATCCTGTTACCAATATCAAAGTTTCGGTAGTCGATGGTTCTTTTCATCCAGTAGATTCTTCCGAGTTAGCCTTTAGAATAGCCGCCTCCAAAGCATTTAAAGAAGGCTTAAAAAAAGCTAACCCGGTTCTTTTAGAGCCAATCGTTGAAATAGAGATTAGAACGCCAGATGAATATCTGGGCTCTATAATTACCGATTTAAATTCCCGGAGGGCAAAAGTCGGCGGTATTCAAGAGAAAGAAGAAATTAAAGGCAAAGTAATATCTGCCTATGCACCCTTACAGGAAGTCTTTGGTTATGCTACAAGCCTGAGGTCAATATCTCAGGGAAGAGCTAACTATGTAATGCAATTTGCCTATTATGAAGTTGCGCCTGACAGCATAATTAAAAAAATATTGTTTAAAATATAAGAAATAAGGGAAAATATTAGCAAACCCTTTAAGGAGGAAAAACAAAATGGCTAAAGAAAAGTTTGTCCGTTCCAAACCGCATGTCAATATTGGGACTATTGGTCATGTCGACCACGGTAAAACAACTCTTACTGCGGCAATTACCAAGTACCTTGCTAGTAAGCAATTAGCACAGGCCAAAGCATTCGAAGAGATTGATCGTGCTCCGGAAGAAAAAGAGAGAGGTATTACCATCTCCGTATTCCATGCCGAGTATGAGACAGAGGAAAGGCATTATGCCCACATCGATTGTCCCGGTCATGCCGACTATGTGAAGAATATGATTACTGGCGCGGCACAGATGGATGGTGCTATTCTGGTAGTCTCAGCAGCCGATGGCCCCATGCCTCAGACTAGAGAGCATATTCTCTTATCCCGTCAGGTAGGAGTACCATATATCGTAGTCTTTTTGAATAAGGTAGACATGGTAGATGACCCTGAATTGATAGAGCTGGTAGAGATGGAAGTAAGGGAACTACTTAGCGAATATGAATTCCCCGGTGATGATATACCGGTTGTCAAGGGATCAGCCTTGAAGGCCCTGGAGGCTGACATTACCAATCAGGATGATCCAATCCTTAAACCTATTCAGGAATTGTTAGATGCAGTAGACAGCTACATTCCTACTCCAATGCGTGATGTAGATAAACCATTCCTGCTCTCAGTAGAGGATGTCTTTACCATTACCGGTAGAGGAACAGTGGCTACCGGTCGAGTAGAGCGCGGAGTAGTCAAAGTAGGTGATCCGGTAGAGATAGTAGGACTGAGCTCTAAGCCGCACAAGACCGTAGCAACCGGTGTGGAGATGTTCCGTAAGCTCTTAGACCAGGCCCAGGCTGGTGACAATGTAGGCATACTCCTGCGTGGTGTAGACAAAAAAGATATTAGACGAGGCCAGGTTATTGCAGCACCAGGCAGTATTACCCCCCATACTAAATTTAAAGGAGAACTTGTTATTCTGACCAAAGAAGAGGGCGGCAGACATACCCCTATCTTCAGTGGTTATCGTCCCCAGTTCTTTTTCAGAACCACAGACGTTACCGGTACTGTAACCCTCCCTGAAGGAGTAGAGATGGCTATGCCCGGTGATAATCTGACCATAACCGGTGCCTTAATTACTCCCATAGCTATGGAAAAGGGTGTTCGTTTTGCTATTCGAGAAGGTGGTAGAACTGTGGCGGCAGGAGTGGTTACTGAGGTTCTGGAATAAGGGAAGTAATTAA
>LSQX01253874.1_pt3 | contig 15545 bp, 15 predicted proteins | sample 654561 | NCBI WGS metagenome assembly LSQX01 (sample SAMN04489861, study PRJNA283612) | anaerobic digester metagenome | isolation source: 4 biogas reactors fed with cattle manure at either 37C or 55C with and... | place: Denmark: Kongens Lyngby | collected 2014 | reverse complement strand
GCTATAACGGCTCATTGCTGCTCGGTTTGGTCGGGGTCATCTTTGGAGGTGCCTTGCCTTTTATACTGGCAGAACCGCTGGGGTTTAATAACTATGGGGATTTGCTGTGGACACTGATAGTGATAAGTTCCCCCTTGTTTGGTACTATCGGGTTCAATTTAAAACGAGCCAGAAGTAATCCGGAAGTATTGTCATAAAATCCCTGTCAGTCATTTTGAAAAGGCTTTGTGCGGTTAAGGAGTTTTCGGATTATCGAATAGTCAGTTTAATTTAAAGTTATCTTTTCATCTTTTTAACATTGTACTTTACAATATTTAATCTATTTTCTAGCTGCTAATTAGTTGATTCAGGTTATCCCACGAAGTTCTGGCTTCTGTTTTATCAATTTGAGTATACATTTGACGGGGGATATTTTCTAACATTCCGGTCGGCAAATGAATAGCAACTCTGTTCTTTTCCATTTCATTTCCGAATTGAACGGAATAAGTTGTCGCCCCCCAATAAAACATTCGAGGTTCCTCGTTATCGATAATGAAACCTTTTTCAGTTGCATGTTGTCTGGCGCTTTCCATATAGCTGCTGGGGGCATTCCCCTCGCCAAATTGCAATACCGGCTGAAGGTCTTTGCAGGCAGATACGATTATATGTCCAACAGATTCCCCGGTTTTTAATACCGTATATTCATATGCTATTGCCTGAGTTGCATCCGCAACATAGAGGTAAATAACCGGTGCACCCAGTTCGCCTCCTTCCCATGAGGGGATAGAAGAAATCGAGTTGTTCATCCAGTACAAAGCTACAGCATCAGCTTCGCTTTGACTGACTGTATTTTCATCGGTTAAAACGACTTTGTCTGAGAAGAACACACATCCCGTAACCGGGGATATACAGGTTAACATTACCAGTAAAAGCACCAGAAAAAGTTTTAATGTTTTCATATTATCCTCCTGCCAAACCCTTTGACATTTTTGACTAATCTCTTATAACGGCATCGACTCTTCCCTTGAATTCATCCGTTCCTTCCCAGCCTTCATAGGCAGCTATCCCTTCAATAAGGTAAATCGGTTGAGCGAAATCACCGGCACCCTTCGAGTATTGAATAGAGATTTTATTTATCGTAAGACGATGAAAATTGCTGTAATTAGCAAGACATCTGAGCGAGGCTGTTTTCTCCAGAGAGCCTTCGAGGTATCTTTCGATAATATCAATTGCCTCTTCCGGGGTTATTATTTCTACTGTTGTATATTCTTCGTAATTAACGAAGTCTGCTTGCGCTTTAATTATCTTTCCGTTATCGGCAATTACAACACTGACTGAAAAACTGTTGCCGTAATCATTTAATCCTACATAAAATACAACGGATTTTGCTACTGTGTATTTGTTACTTTCTTTGGTGTCCGTGTTGTATTCTTCTATTTCTATAAAATTCGATACGTTAGTCGAGGTAATGTTTTCGGGATACATATTGCAGGATTTCAACCAATTGGCAGCTATCCCAATACACTCGTCATCAGTTGGAAGGTTTTCCGGTTTGCTCGAATCATAATCGCTACGGAAATTTATATAACCGTCGTCTTCGATTTCAAGTGTTGCATTGTTATTTTGATATGTATATACCTTCCGTACTTCTCCCTGTGAGAACAAGGCATCTCCTTTCTCGAATCCCAGTGTTTGGGCAATACCCCACGCATAAGAGCTGTTTACAACGGGGGTTATCACAGTGTATACGGGAAGGGTGGCAGGGTAAGAAGGCAATTCAGTATTAAGAATTATTTCCACGGGGGTATCAGGTAAACCATGGATAATGATTCCTTCGAACACCCACGGAAGGGATATCAAACCTGTAGATGTTTCTGTTGTGGTTTGTGTTGAAGTAGTTCCCGAGGCCTTTGTAGTCGTCGACGGCGGACTGCTCATCCCGAAAAATACCGGGCTTAATAAAACCCCTCCGATTACCAATATGGCTAATATTGCGAGAGCGGGGGCAAATACCCTGTTTCGATAAAAAAAATATTTTATACCAGAATTGCTTTCTTTGGAGGTTGCCTTTTTTATAGCATTATTCCACCATTGTGCCGTAGGTTCTTTACTATCGACCTCTTTATTTAACAGTTCGCGGATTTCCTGTTCGAGATTATTATTCTCCATCATATTGCCTCCCTGCCGAGGTTTTCCTCTCCGCCGCTCAGTATCTCGTGCAACCGGTCTAAGGCACGGCTCAGACGCGATTTTATTGTCCCCTCGTGTGTATCGGTTACTTTCGCGATTTCGGGCACGGTTAATTCCGTAAAGTAGCGAAGTATAATAACCTCTTTTTGTTCAGGAGATAACAATGCCAGAGCCTTTACCAATTCATGATGATCTTCGTTGTGAATCATCAGTTCATCCGTATCGTCTAATTCTGCAATTTCAGCAGCTTCATCAAGCGGAACTGTAATGAATTTCTTTTTTCTGAGTTGTTGCTTTGATTCGTTCACTACTATTCGCAACAGCCATGCTCTGATGCTGCTGTAATCGCGCAGGGATGAGAGGTGTTTCCACATTTTTATTATGGTTTCCTGTACCGCTTCTTCAGCCGCAGGACTGTCTTTTAGTATCAGATAGGCTGTGCCGAATAATAATCTCTGGTATTGTCCAACAAGTACGCAGAAAGCGTTCTCATCACCGCTTCGACTTCTTTCGATGAGGTCTTCTTCACAATATACCGCATTGTTCATATCGGAATTCTCCTGATACTATATAGATGCAGGGATTTTAACAATCGTTCCATTTTACCCGTGAGATAATACTTTCAGTTCTTTTTATCCCCTTGTCAAACCCTTTGACATCTCCTGTCTTTAATTCCTTTTATCCGTTTACTATCCGGTTGTTATATCCTGTCTGCGAAATGAGTAAAAACTGATGCCCAGGAACACAATACAATATACGAGCAGTATGGATATCGCTTTCAGCATCGACGATTCGCTGTCCCCGTTGATTGTGAAAAGGTCGGAAATTATCGATATATTGTGCCCTATGGTATAGGGAGCTAAATTTGCCCACCAGTTATTGGCATAGGTCAACAGCGAAACGATTAGCATATCGGCATAGATGAAAACTACGCCGATCACCATCCCGGAGGTAACCGAGCGCAGGAGTACGCTGAAGAGCGTGGACAGTGAGAAGTAAACCAACAGCGATAATAAAAGGGCGCCGAATGCCGAGAACATAAAGCCTACGAAATCGAGGTTCAGGAAATCAAAATTTATACTTTCGCCCGCTATTGCCGTAGTAACCAGGCTGGTAATAAAACCAGCCAGTAGCGCAGCCAGTATTCCGATAACGACAACGATCAATATTCCTAACAATTTGGAAGTAAGGTATCTTTCCCTGCCGGTTCCCTTGATGAGCATCTGGCGCAATGTACCCCAACCGTACTCGGAACCGACTGCAGAGGCGGTCAGGATAATGATCAGCAATGCGCCCAAACCGGCGATACTGTTGAAAGCATTCTCTAAAGAACCCGGCAGGGTAAAAGCTGCCTTGAAGTCGGCAGCAATCGGTGCCCATCTTTGCAACTTATTGTTGTCCTGTCCAATTTGCTCGTCAACAATTATAATTATCTCTTGGTCTACATTCGTGGTAGTGGTTATTTCTATATCCTCCACGCCAGGATATTTTTCCAGTATATTTTTATAGTTCGAATAATTTGATATTATCGGAATTACGGTAAATACCAGTAAAGGCAACAGCAAGGCATAAACCAGCCATCTTTTTTTGAGTTTGAAAAGTTCTACTCCAATCAGTCTAAGCATTGTCTTCCTCCGGTTTCCGTGTTATTTCGTCTATGGCGTCGAGGAAGAAGTCTTCGAGGGAATTTTCCGACATCTTGATCTCCGATACGGCAATACCGCCGGTTACCAGTATGCGGTTTACTTCGGCGGCTTTTTCTGAGGTGATTTCCACGAAAATATGACTGTCATCGATCTCTATGGTTTTTACCCAGTCCAGGTTCATTAGCAAGTCCGATGCGGTATCGGGGTCGGGCACGCTTATTTGCAGCATCTTACCCCGGTGCAGAAGTTCGTTTACCGACCCCTGCGCCAGCACCCTTCCCTTGTTTATGATAGCGACATGGTCGCATGTCTGCTCGATTTCATGCAGCAGGTGGCTCGATATAAATACCGTTTTTCCCTGCTCGCCGAGAGATTTGGTAAGCTCGCGGAATTCGATGATTCCCGAAGGGTCGAGACCGTTGGCAGGCTCATCCATGATTATCAGCTCGGGGTCATTCAGCAAAGCAGTAGCCACGGACAATCGCTGCCGCATGCCCAACGAGTACGTTCTCACCTTTGACGATGCCCTTTTCCTTAAGCCGACTGTTTCCAGCACCTCGTCAATGCGGCATTTCTCTATACCACCTATTGTCCCGGCGAATATTATCAGGTTGTCATAACCTGAAAGGTGCGGGTAGAACGCCGAGCTTTCGAGCACGGCGCTGGTGCGTTTTAACAGTCTCGGAAGGTTATGAGCCGTATCTTCGCCGAATAACTCTATTGTTCCGGATGTTGGGGCAATTAATCCCAGTAGCATGCCTATAGTGGTGGTCTTCCCAGAAGCATTAGGACCGAGAAATCCGAATACTTCACCCCTGCGTACTTCGATATCGAGATTATCAACAGCGAGGATCCCTGATAATTTCGAATCGAATCTTTTTGTCAGGCTATTAGTTTTTATAATCGTTTCTGCAGGCATTTATTCTCCTTTACAATACTAATCGACCGGTCATGATATAGCGGTTTTTATGAAATAATTAAAATCTGTTTTCGTTATGCTTTTTTTATCTTTTGTTATTCATCGGCGCATTTTCCTTTGACTGTTTTAATGCCCCTATATAGCAAAACGGGATTTTTATAAAAAGGTTGCATTAACATCTTATCGGATTATAGCACTAAATAATCAACAAATCATTAACAAACGTAAGTTTACGATGGAGATGTCAAAAAGTATTTTTTAAAATCATGTCTTTTTGGGTCTAATATGACTTATTAAATGGATGGGGGTGGGATGGCGTATATGGTTATGGATAAATTGTTAGAGTTGTGATGCGGGAATCCGCTATAAGTTATGTAAAATTTATTAACAGGGGTTGAATTGAAAGCAAATATATAGCAGTTTTGGGTAATGTCCAAGGGGTGTCAATGGATATTACTGAGGAAAAAAATATTTGGAGGCGACGAGCGGATTTGAACCGCTGAATGGGGGTTTTGCAGACCCCTGCCTTACCACTTGGCTACGTCGCNNACTAGCCCCTCAAGCTAGCGTGTCTGCCATTCCACCATCTCGGCATGGCAGGAGTGAGAGGATTCGAACCCCTGACCGACGGTTTTGGAGACCGCTGCTCTACCGAACTGAGCTACACTCCTAGGACTCCATCTAGCAGCATTTATAATACTACGAGAATGCTGCAGTTGTCAAAAATACAAACATCAATTTTCTTGCTCAAATCCCGGATGCCGGATTGCCAGCGGGTATCTGTTACAGCATTAGCGGGTTATCAGAAAAAAGATAGTGATCCTGTCAAAACGGTTCTTTTCATTATCCGATATAACTGGCCATAAAAATAAACTTTATAATTATTCTGTTGGCGCTCTTTATGTAATCGATGATACAATAATTGCAAATGGAAAGGGGGTGCCCGGTTGTATCAGAAAACGGTACTTGATAACGGATTAAGAATTGTGACGGATAGTATGCCGCAGACCAATTCGGTTTCCATATGTATATTCATCGGAGTAGGTTCAAGGTATGAGAAAGAAAAAACTGCCGGCATATCTCACTTTATAGAGCATCTTATTTTCAGAGGCACCGAAAAAAGGCCGGAAACCAGATTGATTTCGGAAGCTATAGAGGGTGTGGGAGGCGTTCTTAACGGAGGAACAGATAAGGAACTGACTGTTTACTGGTGCAAAGTTCCTGCTGCCCACTTTCCGGTTGCTGTGGATGTGCTTTCCGATATACTGCTGAATGCGCGTTTCGACCCGGCAGATATGGAGAAAGAGCGTCAGATTGTCATGGAAGAAATAAAAATGACAAACGATGCCCCCGACCAGAGGGTAAATCACCTGATAGACCGTTCTTTGTGGTACGGCAGTCCGCTGGCAAGGGATGTTGCCGGTACAAAAAAAACGGTAGCGGCAATCAGCAGGGAAGACATTCTGTCATATAAAGAGTTAAGTTATCTGCCCTCCAATGCTGTGCTTTCGGTAGCCGGTAATATCAGTCACGAACAGGTTGTTGAAGCCGTAAACGATTGTCTCGGAGGCTGGGAGAACAGGCGGCACTTTCACAAATATAGAGCATATAAGTTAAAGCAATGTCCGCCGGTAATAATAGAAAAGAGGAAAATCGAACAGGCGCACCTCTGCCTGGCATTGCCCGGTTTATCCAGATTCGATGAGAAGCGCTACCATCTCGATGTGCTTAATATCATATTGGGTGAAGGTATGAGCAGCCGCCTTTTCAACGAAGTACGGGATAAGTTAGGGCTGGCATATACCATAGCCAGTTATGCCGAGCATCTTTCCGATACCGGCTCTTTAATCGTTTATGCCGGAGTGGAGCCAAAAAAATTAACGACAGCTATAAAGGTGATTACAGAACAAATGGCTGTTTTTAAGCAGGAGAAGGTTTCTCCGGAAGAGTTGGCTAAAGCAAAAGAGATGGCTAAAGGAAGGCTGCTTTTGAGAATGGAGGAAAACCGCAATGTTGCCAGCTGGCTGGGGACACAGGAAATTCTCAATAACAAGATTCTGACAATAGATGATGTAGTCGCCATTATAGATGCGGTTACGGCAAAAGACATTCAGGAAATTGCCCGAGAGCTGATGGTATCCGAAATGCTGAAATTGGCGGTAGTCGGTCCTGTCAGCAAAGACGAGCCGCTTGAGGGGTTGCTTCAGTTGTAATCGGCAGAGCCATTGACAGTATTGTCTAGTGGTCTTTAATAACACAAGGCGACGGCGGGTGACTAATTATAGTGTCAAAGCTTTTTTAATTAGATAAGTCAATGGCGGACGGGCCATGCCCGTCCCTACGATTATAATGATTATTGGATAATTTATATTTTTGCTACAAACGTCATCGTAAGGAAATAATTTGGAGTTACCGATACGTAAAAACACCAGATTAAAGGATTATGATTACACACAAGATGGCATATATTTTATAACCATATGCACTAAAAACAAAGAGCCTCTTTTTTGGGAGATACCTGTAGGGACGACCATTGGTCGTCCGCCCCTATCAGGAAATGGGCAGATCATAGATTATGCTATCACCAATATTCATAATTTTTATCCCTCCGCGGAGGTCGATAAATATGTAATTATGCCAAATCATGTGCATATGCTCATTAGGCTTTCCGCTAATGATGAGCGTACATTGAACAAACCCAGAATCGGCAGGATTATTCAACACTTCAAAGGATATGCCAGCAAGCGAGTCGGATTTCCGATTTGGCAAACAGGATTCTATGACCATGTAATTCGCGATGAAAAGGATTATTTGTCACGTTGGAAATATATTGATGAAAATCCATTAAAGTGGCAGGAAGACGAGTTATTCTAAAAATAAGAACAATCCGATTTAATATAGTGGGTATGTGTAGAATAAATTCGATTTAGCAATAGCCATATGCTGATGATAAAAAACGAGCGTGGTGTAAATACCACGCCCGTTTAATGTTTTTGTCTATATCCTGTCTAATCTCTGTCCAGAGCTTAGTACATACCGCCCATGCCGCCCATTCCATCCATACCGCCGCCCATCTGAGGCTTCTCTTTCTCGGGGATATCGGCAACCAGTGATTCGGTTACCAGTACCATATTGGCGATACTGGTGGCATTGGTAATAGCCGAGCGAACGACTTTGGTCGGGTCGATGATGCCCATCTCAACCATGTTGCCGAATTTATCGGCTTCGGCGTTGTAGCCGACCCCAATGGGGCTTTTCTTTACCTGGTCGGCAATCACGGCGCCGTCTTTTCCGGCATTATTTGCAATCAGGCGAATCGGTTCTTCGACTGCTTTTTTGATAATATTGACACCGGTCATCTCGTCGCCCTCGAGATTCAGGTTTTCGAGAGCTTTTAATGAATTCAGTAAGCTGACGCCTCCGCCGGGGAGTATGCCTTCTTCAACGGCTGCTTTGGTGGCTGCCAGGGCATCTTCTACGCGGTGCTTCTTCTCTTTCATTTCGGTTTCGGTAGCGGCGCCGACTTTAATAACGGCAACACCGCCGGCCAACCTTGCCATTCTCTCCTGCAGTTTTTCCTTATCGAATTCGGAATCGGTTTCGTCAATCTGAACCTTGAGCTGCTTGATTCTATCCTGGATATCTTTGGCTTCTCCCTTGCCTTCGACAATGGTAGTGTGGTCTTTGTCACAGGTAACGCGGCGTGCTCTGCCGAGGTCGGCGGGTTCGACCGAATCCAGTTTGCGGCCGATATCTTCGGTAATCAGTGTGCCGCCGGTAAGAACGGCAATATCCTGCAGCATCGCTTTGCGTCTGTCGCCGAAGCCGGGGGCTTTAACAGCCAGTACATTTAAGGTACCGCGCAGTTTATTGAGTACCAATGTCGCCAGTGCTTCGCCTTCGATGTCCTCGGCGATAATCAGCAGGTTTTTGGTAACCTGTAAAATCTTTTCCAAAGAGGGCAGAATATCGGCAATAGCAGTAATTTTCTTATCGGTAATCAGTATATACGGGTCTTCCAGAACAGCTTCCATTCTGGCGGTATCGGTTACCATATAAGCACTGAGGTAACCCCTGTCGAACTGCATACCTTCGACGATCTCGGTTTCGAATGCGGTTCCCTTGGATTCTTCGATGGTTATGACACCGTCCTTGCCAACTTTTTCCATTACGTCAGCAATAAGGTTGCCGATATTAGTATCTTTCGCTGTAATAGTGGCTACCTGAACGATTTGCTCTTTACCGTTTACAGGAGTGGAAACATCGCTGAGATTCTGTAAAATAGCGGCTGTCGCTTTTTCGATGCCTCTCTTAATAGCTAAGGGTTCAGCTCCGGCAGCAATATTTTTGAAACCCTCATTGATAATGGTCGAGGCAAGTATGGTGGATGTGGTAGTCCCGTCGCCGCAGGCATCATTGGTTTTGCTGGCGGCTTCTTTTACCATTTGAACGCCCATATTCTCGAATGGATCAGGGAGTTCGATTTCCTTGGCGATATTGACACCGTCATCGATAACGAGCGGGGCTCCCCACTTCTTCTCGATGGCTACCGGTCTGCCCTTTGGGCCAAGTGTTACTTTTACTGCGTTAGCCAGAGAGTCAATGCCTTTTTTTAAGGAATGCCTGGCTTCTTCTCCATATATTATCTGTTTTGCCATATTTTTTCTCCTACGTTTAACTTATAAATATTTCGCGACTTTTATTAAAATTTTTCCGGCTAGATTTTCTTTGCCAGAATCTGGCTCTCGTTCAATATCATGTACTCTTGTCCGTCGATTTTGAATTCGGTCCCGCCGTATTTGGCGTAAACAACGATATCGCCAACCTTAACATCCATGGCGATTCTCTTGCCGTCTTCGGTCATCTTACCGGGGCCGGCAGCTACGATTTCGCCTTCCATCGGCCTTTCCTTCGCGGTATCGGGCAGGACGATTCCACCCTTGGTCATCTCCTCTCTCTCGATCGGTTTGACGACCACCCGGTCAGCTAGCGGTTGTAATGTAATTGCCATTCATACTCCTCCTTTTTCGTTTTTAATTGACAATATTTTTCAAAGTATTAGCAATCTCAAAGGGAGACTGCTAACTTACATATAATAAAACAAATAAATATTTTCTGCAAGTATCCGATGGCAGAAAATTAAATGTGCAGGGAATGATGCAGGAAAAAATATTTTTATTGCTTTTACTTTTTACGCCGCACTCTTTATATCTCGTAAAAGCTGCCTTATCGTTGATAAAAAAGATTTGTAAATCAAATCAGTTTTAACCCCGGAACGACGTCAACATCGAGCGGGCTAATTTTTCCGTCCCTTAAACGGAAGTAGCCGCATGAAGCTACCATAGCGGCGTTATCGGTGCAGAATACCGGGTTCGGAATCAGTACCGGAACGTGTGATTTCTCGGCTATGCGTCTGCGAAGCATTCGATTGGAGGCAACTCCTCCGGAAAGCAGTATTTGCTGGGCATCGTTTTGCAGAGCCGCTTCAATGGTTTTTCCCACCAGCACATCCACCACCGCTTTTTGAAAACTGGCTGCCAGGTCGAAAATACTATCCTTGTCGATTTTTTCTTCCTCGCTCATCTTTTGCAGATATGTTTTTATACCGCTGAAGCTGAAATCATTGGTTCCTTTAATCCATGAATGCGGAAGGTCAATGCAGGGGTTGCCATTTTCTGCCGCTTTGTCGACAGCTGGTCCTCCCGGATACCCCAGCCCCATTATACGGGCTGCCTTGTCAAAGGCTTCCCCGGCAGCATCGTCACGGGTTCTTCCCAGCATTTTATAATCTCCGTGCCCTCTCATAAGAACCAGGTCGCTGTGTCCACCGGAGACAATCAGGCACAGAAGCGGAAATACCGGTTCGTCATCTCCCAGCCAGTTGGCGTACATATGAGCTTCCAGGTGGTTGACAGCAATAAGCGGTAACCCCTTGACAGTTGCCAGAGCTTTTGCTACGCTGGCGCCTACCAGCAATGAACCTGCCAGCCCGGGTCCGACAGTAACAGCAATGCCGTCCAAATCATCCCAGCCGGTTTTGGCATCATCCATTGCTTTTCGGATAACGGGGATAATAGAGAGAATATGCTGTCTTGATGCCACTTCGGGAACGACTCCGCCGTAGCGGGCGTGGATTTCCACCTGTGAGGCGATTTCATTGGAAAGCACATCTGTTCCGTTTTCTACAATAGCGGCGGCAGTTTCGTCGCAGGAAGATTCTATTCCGAGTATTTTCATAACATTCAATTATAGCATAACAGCCGGATATTTCGGAGTAGATATTTTTGACACTCCTACTTGCCGATGTTATCATTGATATGTTATATGTCGAAGTATCAACATTAAAAACAGAATATATTTTGTCGAGTGTGACTATTAATAAGGTGAGGGGAAAATGACTGCCGAAGCATGGTATTTAGTGCTTCTTTTGATTTGTTTTATTTTATCCGCTTTTTTTTCGAGTTCGGAAACTGCTTTTACATCGCTGGAGAGATTCCGTCTTCAGCATATGGTTGAAACCAACGTTAGCGGCGCCAAGAGAATAGCTAAACTATTGGAGAAACCGGAAAGGTTTTTATCTACCATACTGCTGGGAAACAACCTGGTAAATATACTGGGTACCGCTGTTGCCACAACGCTGGCAATAAATATGTGGGGTCAGGAAAGCGGTGTTATTATCGCCACCGTGGGAATGACGATAATCCTTTTAATTTTCGGGGAAACTACTCCCAAAACATTTGCTAAAATGTATCCCGAACGGGTATCTGCCTGGTTCGTGCGCCCCATTCAATGGCTGAGCTGGTTATTCTATCCGGTTGTTATTATTCTCAGCTGGATAGCTTCGGTTTTAATCCGTATCCTCGGCGGCAAGGCACTTCCCAAGTCGCTGGTCAGTACAGATGAAATACGCACTATGATAACGGTTGGCCATCAGGAGGGAACGGTTGAGGAAGGCGAGGCAGACCTGCTGCATGCCGTATTCGAATTCGGCGATAATCCGGTAAGCGAAGTGCTGGTTCCCAGGCTGGAGGTAGTTGGGGTGGAAAAAGGTAAAACAATTTCCGAATTTTTAGCCATCTATGCCGAAAATCCAATGTCGCGATTCCCTGTATATGTTGAAAACATGGATAATATTGTGGGAATCCTATCTATCAAGGATGTTCTTATGGCTTATGCAAAGGGCACTGTAACACCCGAAAGCGTGATAGACGACTTGATTCGTCCGGCTTATTTTGTTCCGGAATCGAAACCGATAGATGAATTATTTGCCGAGATGCGCGATAGAAACTACCGTATGAGCATCATAGTGGATGAATACGGCGGAACCGCCGGTGTTGTCTCTTTAAGCCGTTTAATGGAAGAAATTGTCGGGCCGGTGGGCGATGAACTGGCGGCGGCGGAGAAGGAGTTCGAGTCCATCGATGAAAACACTTTTCAAATTGACGGTGGTATGCGCATTGAAGAGGCTAACGAGGAGATGTGTCTGGGATTACCGGAAGGCGAATATGAAACAGTTGCCGGTTTTATCCTGCATCTGTTAGGCCGTATTCCGAAACAGGGAAGGCAAATCAAATATGAGGACCTCAAGATAGTCATTACCCGTATGAAAGGCCATAAAATCGAAGAGATAATGGTAACCAGGGATAAGAAGAAGGAAGATGAGCCGGCTCAGGGTAAGGTTTAGAAGAGGCTCTGAGGTTAAATATATATCCCACCTTGATATTATCAGGGTGTGGGTGAGGGCTTTTCGGCGTGCCGGTATCGAGCCGGCATACTCCGAAGGATTCAATCCCCACCCGCGCATTTCGCTGGCGGCTCCGCTGGCCACCGGTGTTACAAGCGATGCCGAGTTGATGGACGTTTACATTAACGATAGCGTATCCCCGCACAATTTTACCGCTGCGGTTAACAGGCAGATGCCGGCCGGTATGGAAATTCTCAGTACATACCAGGTCGATAGCGGATTACCGTCTTTGCAGGCTCAGGTTATAGCTGCAGAATATAGCGTTCAAGTAGCTGTAGAAGTCGGAGAGGATAGCCTTAGACAGGCATTGACAGATATGCTATCAAAAAATCAGATTCCATGGCAGCACGTGCGTGATACCGGAATTAAATGCTATGACCTGAGGGCTTTAATTGAAGACCTTTGGCTTGAAAGCGGCAGTGAAAATGTTGCCGTGGTCGGAATGAGATTGGCGTGTGATAATCGCGGCTCGGGCAGGCCCGAGCAGGTTATCAAGGCGCTTGGTTTCGAACGTCCCCTGTCGGTTCACCGAACCAAATTGATTCTAAAAACGAGTTGACAATTGGATAGTTCCGGTACGACCAAAAAAGCTTCAACGCCAGTCATACCGGCAAACCGGCAGTTGAGAGCAAACCGCTTTGCCCGCATAGGACGGCAAACCTCTTTTATAAAGGCAGTATTATTCGGCGCTGTCTTAATCTGGCTGGCATTTGGCGGTTTTTCAGCAAAGATTACAGCTTATTTGGGTTTGCCATCGATTCAGGCAGCTATGGTATATGCCCTCTTGCTTATTATTGTCTACGGTATATTGTCAATCCCTTTCGATTTTTATAAGGGGTTTTTACTTGCACGGCGCTACGGATTGTCGGTACAGGGTTTCGGTGGCTGGTTGGCAGGCTATTTGCAATCTGCATTGCTGGTGTCAACACTTGTCATAGGTATTGTTGTTACCGCATTTTGGTCGATTTCTATTCTGCCTGAAATGTGGTGGCTTTTGGTTTGGGCAGTTCTGATGGTTGTCAGCCTTGTACTGAATCTGCTTTTACCGGGGATTATTATTCCGAGGTTTTACCGGACACGACCACTTGATGATGAGGATTTGAGGCAAAGGTTCTATGCCCTTTTGAAAAAAGCAGGGGTTTCTCTAAAGGGTATTTATGTTATCGAATTTAGCAGCAAGCAGACTACCGCCAATGCGGCACTGGTAGGTATCGGCGGGGGCAAACGGATATTACTGAGCGATACGCTGCTTGACGATTACTCGGTTGAAGAAATCGAGGCGGTTATTTCACATGAGCTGGGGCATCTGAAGAATCGCGACGGGGCAGGCATGTTTTTATTCCAGGCATTGATTATATTTGCCTGCCTGTGGATAACCGCCGTCTCCGTTGGCGCTTTGGCAGCCCCTTTGGGATATAGCGGTATCGGAGATGTTGCCTTGCTGCCGCTTATGGCTCTGGTATTTGCGGCAGTCAACATGGTATTTACGCCGGTTTCCAATGCGGTTATGCGCAGTTTCGAGACAGCGGCAGATGATTTTGCAATCAGGCTGACGGGTAATCCCGCTGCTTATATTTCTATGATAACAAAGTTGATGCGGCAGAACCTCGCAGAGGTCAATCCGCCGTTGTGGGTGGAGTTTTTGCTTTACGACCACCCCGGGTATTACAGGAGAATTTCTTATGCCGGAAGTTTTATGCGTGAGAAAACCGAAAATAGTGAATAAGAGGTAACTTATGTTAAAGATAATTCTGGTCAGGCACGGCGAAACGGACTGGAACCGGGTCAAAAGGGTGCAGGGGGGTTCAAGTGATACTCCCTTAAACAATATCGGCAAAGAGCAGGCGAAAGGTCTGGCTGCCTTGTTGGCAAAAGAGAAAATAAAAGCAGTTTACTCCAGCCCCTTGCAGCGTGCCATGGTAACGGCAAAGGAAATCGCTGATTTACATAACGTTAGTATTAAAATCAGTCCTTCTCTGCGTGAGATTGAAGCCGGTGAACTCGAAGGCATCCTGTCTTCCGACCTCGGAAAAAGGTTTAGCGAGTACCTCTTCGATGGGGATAAAATGGTAAAAATCCCCGGCGGTGAAGCGCTTTTCGATGTGCAGGTACGCAGCTGGGAACTGATAACAAATCTTTCCGCCGAATATGATGAATGTACCATTGTTCTTGTCAGCCACTACTTCGTGATTCTATCGCTAATATGCAAGGTGTTGGATGTTCCGCTTCGGCAGATAAACCGCTTTCGTATGGATACCGGCAGCCTCAGCATTATTACTATCGACGGCGAATCACTCTGGCTGCAGGTTTTTAACGATACCGGATATATGACAGACGAACTGCGCAAAGCTTGCTCATCGTATCCGCGCTCACTATAATTAATTTGCTATGACTGAAAAGAATCTATCGATAGAGCAGAGAGTCTTCGGTTTTATCCGTAAAAACCGCCTGATGTCAAGGGGCGATTGCCTGCTTCTGGCAGTTTCGGGCGGAGCAGATTCGGTTTGCCTGTTGAATGTTATGTTATCCCTCAGAGAAAAACTGGGTATCTCATTGCATGTAGCTCACCTCGACCATCAGCTTCGCGCAGAAGAATCAGAGGCGGATGCCGCTTATGTAGGCGAATTAGCAAAAAGATTTGACATCCCTCTTACAGTGTCAAAGGCTGATGTCAACGGTTATCGGAAGGAGCATCGCTTGTCTTTGGAGGAGGCGGCCAGGGAGGTGCGCTATGACTTTTTGGCTGAAACGGCTACTGCCGTCCGCGCCAATGCCATCGCTATCGGGCATACACTGGACGACCAGGTGGAAACAATCATGCTGCATATAATCCGCGGGTCGGGGATTTGTGGGCTGGTAGGTCTGAATCCAAAAACCAGCCGCCGTTTGAACGGACATCAAGTTAACATAATCAGACCACTGCTGGAAATAAGCCGTATGGAAACACAGCAGTATTGCCTCGAAAATAATCTGGCAGCAATGGATGACAGCACTAACCTTTCGCTTGAGCCGCTGAGAAACCGCATCAGACACAAACTGCTTCCCGAACTTAAAAAATATAATCCGG
>LSQX01212923.1_pt1 | contig 15547 bp, 16 predicted proteins | sample 654561 | NCBI WGS metagenome assembly LSQX01 (sample SAMN04489861, study PRJNA283612) | anaerobic digester metagenome | isolation source: 4 biogas reactors fed with cattle manure at either 37C or 55C with and... | place: Denmark: Kongens Lyngby | collected 2014 | reverse complement strand
TTGGGCTACCAAAGGGTCTAAAGGTTTAATTCTTCGCATAAGGGATAGTACCAAAAAAAGGGGGGATATTTAATCCCCCCTCTCAAATCTCTATTTAGTTTTAAAACTATTTTTACCTAAATCAACAGTAGCTCCAAAGGTGACACGCGGTTGGCTAGTCATTCCAGAAACGTTGACCAACGTTAAGTCGGCAAAGAGGGAGAAGGCTGAATAATTTCCCCTAAGGGAGACGTAGGGTTGAGCAAGCCTAGTAGACCCCGAAGTACCAACGAAGAGACCACCAATGTCTTTGAACATCCCAATTATGCCATCGTTGAAGGCGGCCATATCTTTAATTGCACTGATTAAACCAACTCGTCTGACACCTACGACAGCTTCAAAGTTTTTGTGGGTATAACCAAACTCGAGCCCTAAGATGTCTCCAGTAAGGGTAGAGTCTACATCAAGGGGGACAATCGCTGTGAAATCACCACTTACAGGAATTTGGTAGCTGGTGGCAAAGTGGAAGCTGGGACCATTATAGGCAACCTCTCCCCCAAAGGAGTAGTAGATGCCGGCAGCCTGGTCTAACATCCTCTCTCCCGAGAAATTGGTAGAGTTGAAGCTACTGAGGGAGAGGAGGCCGTCACTATTGTTTTGGGCAGCTGCAATTAAACGGAAGTCCCAGTTATTGGTGTGGAAGTCAAAGCCGGCAGCTAAGACGAAGTTGGGTAAGATCTCTGCAAAAACAGCTCCATCTTCATCCCAAATTGTGTTCTCAAAGGGATTAAGCTTCAACACAGTGGTCAAATCGATAAAAGCATCCATCTGGAATTTACGTTGGTTAACAATCGTAACTCCAATATCTAAGCTAGGATAGATCTTAATATCGCGTGAAGTGTTGAAGGTGGCTAGTGAGGAGATTCCTAGCGATAGGACAGATACTGGAGAGTAGGCTAAGCGCACTCCAGTAACTAAATCTTTACTATCGATTAAGCGGGTGAGGTAGAGGTCATCGATGAAGAACTCGATGCCCAACTTCTTCTGGCGCACCTCTAAGTACAATCCCAAGTGCTCCTCATAAGGGTTACTAGCTACACCAAGGTTATTAACCAGAGTGCGCCTTCCAAATGAGATTGGGGTATGGTCATCGGCTATGAGGTAGAACGAGTCCCCCTTCTGCCCATACTTAACATAGTCGATAAACCTCAAGGATTGGCTGATGATATCGAGGGTATTACCGGTGAAGTCAATATTGGTCACATCCCAAGTGGTGGGTGAGAAAAATTCCCCAGCGGTTAGGAAGAACCCTTGAAGACCGATAGAGAAGTCGTTGACACCAAAGTAGGGGTTGATAGAGAGCCCCATCTTATATTGGTCAATCTTGTAGTTATCGAAGGTGAAGTTGTAGGTGAGGGTAACACCAAAATCGAAGCTCTTTTTGCTAAATTCGGGAGAACTAGAGATCCCAGCTGGCTCATGAATAATTAAGGGGGTGTCATCACGCTCCGCTTCAAGGGGGGCGACTGCTATGGTCACAACTGGCTCTTCAACCACAGCTTCTGCCACAACAACCTCTTCAACTTCAACGACTGGAAGTTCAACTTTGGGAGGTGCTTGGGCGGCTAACCATGAGTTATAGAGTCTCTTCTGCTCACCAATATAGGCGACGACGGAGGGGTCTTCGGGGACATATTCAATCCCGAAAGCACTAGCCAAGGCGCTGGTACGGGGAGATAAGACATCGGAAGTTTTGATACGAAGAGCTTCAATATCATCAACTTCACCGTCGACAACGTGAATCGCAACAAGACCGACACTCTTTAACTCTTCATCGCTATTGACAATCAAAGTTTGCCCTACATAGCGACCACCTTCGGGCATTTGGGCAGCTGAACCATCAATTATTAGGTCAATATTATCAATCTCTTGCGCAATATCGAGTGAGGTTATCCCGTAGGGGGCCCCTTTTGTGTTGCCAATGAGGAGGACAAAGTCGCTCTGTTCTTTAACTTCATCAACTAAAGCTTGGGCATTAGCCAACACAACATCACTAAGTGCTGTAATCCCATAAATCCCCTCTGGGGGGACGCTGAGACCAATTACCCCAACTTTGTACCCTTTGAGGTTGAAAATACCGTAGGGCTCAAAAATCGGCTGGTCTCTGTTATCGAGGATATTGGCGGCTAGAACCTTTATGTTAGAGAATTGGGAGGCCAATTCTGCCGCCTCTTTAAGCCTCTCTAACCCATAGGCATAATCGCCACTCGAGGGGGCAATTGCATTGTAGCCCAACATATCTAAGAGAACTGCAACACTCTCCCCCTCAAAAGCCTCGGCTAGGGGAGTTCCGCTGACGCTGTTGCCCACATCGACTAATAGGTTGCGATCACTTAAAGAGCGACCCCAATCTAAAAGGGTAGCTAGACGGGCATACCCAATTCCATCTCCCTCAATTTGACCATGGAGGTCACCCGTGTGGGCAATATAGACATCGTAGACAACTTTTTCTACTGGAGGAGCAACGGGTTCTTCAACTTTAACAGCTGTTACAACAACCTTTTCACTCACAACTGGAACAGCTTTTTCAACGACTGGGGCCGTCTCCTTTTCAACAACAACAGGCGCAGGCTTCTCAACTACAGGGGTAGCTGTCTTGGCCACTACCTTCACCTCTTCTACAGCGGGGGCGCTATAGTAGATAGTCAACTCATCAGTAGCGGCAACCTTTGGTTGAAGGCGCGAGACCTCTTTACGAGGGTTGATTGAGAGTGTTTGGTAGGTTGTTTGGGAAATCTCTTTAGTTTTTTTAAGGGGGTCGGCTAGGTTAAGGTATGAGAATGGTTTAACGGTAACAGTGTCACGGGTAATATTATTGAAAGCTGTTACATCTCCCCCTAAGGAGAAGACCAGTTCCGAAGTATCACTAGTGACAAAAATTTCACCATACCCTTTGAGGGTGTAGAGTCCCGCTGGAGTGCTAACCTCTAGGAACCCTAAATAAGTGGTAGGGGTTAAGAATGAGGCAGAACCAGCTACCAGATAAAAAGAGGGGCGCTCTACATGGGCTGAATTAACGGCCAACATCGACTCTTTCTGAAGTAAGATTGTTGTTTGGGGGCCTTGCAGAACTACTGGCTCTTGACCAGCTAAAATCATCCACCCTTCGCGCAAGGCTACCGGAGCAGCGGATGGGTCAACAAAAACTCCCCTCTCATCAAAGACAAAATAGTCTAAATTTGCTTCACCAACGACTTGCAGATAGCGGGAAGTGATGGGGGTTGTCGTTGCCGCCGTCACTACCGACAGAGTCATTAAAATCGTTATTGTAAAAATTATTACTTTTTTCACGTTCGGTAACCTCTCATAAATCATAGTTATAGATTACTCTAAATTAGTGTTGACCGCAACACTCTTAATCATTTGCAGGGGGAGGATCTCCCTCCCCACGTGGTATTTTATACGAAAATTGGTGAGCGTTATAAATGTGTTCCCTAACATCTCGATCCAATTTACCCAATTGTTTGACAATCGGCTTTATTTTGCCCCTTATATTAGTGTAATCGTGTGGGCATACTGGTTTAACTACTGGAAGGTTGTAGTGGTTACAAACTCTTTCGATTGTTGTCTCATGAACCTCAATCATAGGGCGAATTAGGTGGAGCTTTTGGTTGAAAAACTCTTGGACCGGGAGCATTGTGGCAAAAGTAGCTCGACTCGTTAAGTTGAGCAAAGTTGTCTCAACCAGATCATCGAGGTGGTGCCCGGTGGCTATCAATTTATAGTTGTGTTGTTCAGCATAGGTGAAGAGGATACGCCTCCGGTTACGGGCACAAAGGTAGCAGTTGAATTCACCCTTAAAACTCTCGGGGTACTGCTTCTCGTTGACGATAGTGAGGGGGATATTAAGAGCCTCAAAGAATTGAAGCAACTTCTCTTGGGCCTCTTCTTCGATGGGGTGTTCTATCCAGTTGATTAAAAGCCCCTCCATTGTGTAGTTGATTGGCAACCACTTGAGGCGCAAAGCGAGAGCTAGAGCTAGAGCTAGCGAATCTTTACCCCCTGAGATTGAGAGGAGAACTGCCTCATTTGAGCGAATCATCGCATGGTGGTTTATCCCCCGTCCCACCTGCTTGATAAAACGCATCACCCATGGAGGAATCTCCCCTTTAATCAATGAGTGCCACTCATCCATGGGGGGCAATCTCTTCTAAAAAGGGCCCCTTGGCATCCCCCTCATTAACATAGGAGGGGAGAAAGAGGCGTATTTGGCGAATGCTTTGGGTGAAGAGGGCCACTGTTGTAGGGGTGAAAAGGGGATCAACTTGTGAGAACGGTTTTAGCCCCTTATCTTCAAGTTCAATCATCAAGTCGGCCTCAAAAGAGACCTCTTCAGGGATATCGATTACCACCTCTAGGGGGGAGAGGTTGGGGTATTTCCCCTTCAAAGCTGACCAGATAGAGTTTTCCACTCCACGGCGGTGAAGCTTGTCACTAAAGAGGTCGTTATGGTAACTGGCGTTGTAGGGGAGGGAGGCGCGCTCCTCTAAGAGCTGGTTGTTGTGGACCCGCTGGGCGAGGTTGAAGAGGGGAGAGGGGGCCTTTTGCTCCAACAGATGGTAGAGCGACTCATCATCGAGGTTAAAGAGCCCCTCTTGGGTAACAGAGCCCCCTTCAAGGGCTAAAAATAGGACTTTTTTGATGGTGGCAGTGGCACTACGCACCTTAGGGTGCCAATAGACATTTTTGTACATTGAGTATTTGGCAAAGAGGAGGTGCTCCACCCCACCAATCGCATCTAAGGGGAGGTAGAGGGTGGTGTCACGGTTAGCTTTGAGGTGACGGATAATATAGGCAGCATCTTGGACTCCATAAGGGACACCACAAAAGAGGGCGTCACGACTTAAGTAGTCGAGTTTATCGGGGTCGAGGGTCCCCGATAGAAGGCGTCTATAAAATAGTATTTCACCCTCGTCACAGGGGAGAGAGTCGTCAATAATTTGGGTAACCCACTCAAGTGAAGTGTTGAGTTGAGACTCAATAATTTTTCTTAAAGAGGGCTCTTCACCAATAAGCCGAGCCCCTAAACTCTCATGAGTTACTGAAATATTATCTTTTAGGGCATGGGCGTAGGGGAAGTGGCCCACATCGTGGAGGAGGGCCGCTGCCAAGAAGGCATTAATCCCCTCATCACTGAAGTTGAGGGTCGCCTCAGGGGAGTTTATCTTATTACTTAAGAGCCTTAAGAGGATAAGGCGACTTAGGTGAAAGACTCCTAAACTATGGTCGAGGCGAGTATGGACTGCCCCTGGGTAGAGGAGATAGACGGGTCCCAGTTGTTTTATACGACTCAGTTTTTGAACCACCTCGCTCCCTAAGAGGGCTTTAAACCCCTTTGAGAGGGGGATATCTTTCCAGAGAGGGTCGCGAACTGTATCGGTGAATTGGCCAACTAAATTGGCAATCTGGTTTTGGGCTCTCCTTGACTCCATAGCGTTATGTTACAAAATGGGGCAATATCTGTCTACCTAAAGTTTGACAAGGGGGGAGCAAAGGGGCATTATGGGGGTATGAGAAAGGTTCCCATTTTTATCCTCTGCCTCCTCTGCCTCCCCCTATTAGGGGCGGCTACCTTGACCCAAAGCTTAGAAGAGCTCCCTTGGGAGGGGAAGATGCCAATTCATAAAAGCGTTGGCCTCTTAAGTGACCCCGCGAAGGGGACCCATCCCACCGTTGCTAAGAGCCAACAAGCCTTCTCCTCTCCCTATGGCCCCCTCTGGTTTGACCACTACGTGGCAACCGAATCGCGTACTATACTCAATAGAATCTACGACCCCCTATTAAGTTCAATTTTACCGGCTAAGATAGTGATGGGAGAACCTCAGAGTTCGGGGAGCCAAGTTGCAATCCCCCTCCTCTTGGAGGGTCGGGGGGAGAGTGTCAGGGCCACAGTGGTGTGGGTTGAGGAGGGCAAAAGGGGGTGGGTCATCACCTCAATCTCCCTCCTTTAGGACTTGACACTAACCCTGTTTCATCGCTACTATGACCCCTGTTGTGTATGGCGGCGTAGCTCAGTGGTAGAGCAAACGGCTCATATCCGTTTGGTCAGGGGTCCGAATCCCTTCGCCGCTACTAAGGTCTCTTCGGTTAGCCGAGGGGACCTTTTCTATTGCAAATCTTAGCAAAGGTCGCTACTCTCATCACTATGATAGGTTTCTTTATAAAAAAAGCATTTTTTGATGGCTGGGATAACCTGATTTCACTCGTAGTCCTCAATTTGGGATTTTTATTGGTAATTGCAGCTCTCTTTGGGGCTCTTGAGTTGTTGGCAATTTCAACTCTGGGTGGAATAGTTGTTATTGTAGTGGTTATTGCCCTCTACTCATTTTATTTGGGGGCTGTTTCCTACCAAACCAAAGAGTATGCGTGGTACACCCGCCCCGGGTTTGCCCACTTTTGGGGCGCCTTTAGGAGTCTCTGGCGCCACAGCCTCCTCTACACTGGCTTGAGCTTGGTGATCTTTGCCCTCACCGTCTTTGTAATCCCTTTCTATTTCTCTTACAACAACTTTTTTGGATTGGTTGTCTCAGTGTTCCTCTTTTGGCTGGCCCTTTTATTGGTGTTGGCCCTCTTCTACTTCTATCCCCTCGCAGTTCAAATGCCCCAAGATAAACCCCTTAAGAGCCTACGTAAATCATTTATTCTCTTAGTTGACAACCTTGGGTTTACCCTCTTCTTGGCCCTCTATAAACTCTTTAACCTAATCGTCTCAATCCTCTTTGCCACCCTTATTCCTGGGGTGGGGGGGCTCCAACTTTCGGGGCAAATTGCTTTGAAACTGCTCCTTTTTAAGTACGACTATTTGGAGGAGAACCCTGAAGCTAACCGGAAGAAAATCCCTTGGGAAGCGCTCCTCTTTGATGAGCGTGAGAAGGTGGGTCCCCGCTCCTTCAAGGGGATGATCTTCCCCTGGAAAGAGTGATATGGCGTGGGAAGTTGAGGCTAAGAGCAGACTCTCCCCCTCTATTTTACCAACCATAAAAAAGAGGGTAGAAGAGCTCTATAAAGGGGCCAATCACCACCTAATTAACCGTCGCGATCTCTACTTGACCTCCCCTTCTGGGGTAGGCTTTCGCCTCCGTTACACCCAAGAGGGGCTCTTAGTTACCCATAAAACAAAGAGCCGCGTGAAGGAAGGCATTGAGATTAACCGCGAGAGTGAGTTCTTTATAACGCGAGAAGAGGCCCCCAAAGCTGAAGCTTTCTTTAACCATCTCGGCTACACTCCCCACTACGAAAAGGTGAAGGTGGGGGAGGGGTGGAGGCTCGATAATCTCACCATTGAGATTGTTGAAGTGCCCCCCTTAGGCCATTTTATAGAAATTGAACTCATCGGGGATGCTATTGAGGCGTCTCAAAGGGCTCTTCAGCGGGTAAGGGAGGAGCTCAATATAGACAACCTTCCCCTAGAGGAGCGCTACTACAGCGAAATGTTACTTAAGGAGCAATAAATAGATGGAGTTTCGAGCAAGTCATATTTTAGTTAAAGATAGGCGTCTAGCCGAAGACCTACGTAAAAGAATCTTAAATGGGGCTAATTTCGAGGCCCTAGCCCGCGATTTTTCAACTTGCCCTAGCAAGAGTAAAGGGGGCGACTTGGGTTGGTTTGGAGAAGGGGCGATGGTGGCCCCCTTCGAACAAGCTGTTAAACGGATGAGCATAGGCTCAATTAGTCCGGTAGTGGCGACCCAGTTTGGTTTCCATATTATTAAGAAGAGTGGGAGTCGTTAGCTAGTTCCACTTAGGTATTACAAGGGGCTGTTCCCTCCCCGGAGGATAGAGGAGTTCAACGGCGACGTGGTAAACCTCCTCAATGCGCTCTTTGGTCAAAACCTCTTTTACACTCCCCTCAGCCACAATCTCCCCCCGGTCCATCATGATAACAAGGTCACTAAAAGCGCTCACTGTATTGAGGTCGTGTAGGACACAAACAACAGTAGCTACTTTCTGGTTAACCAAAGATTTAAGGAGAGTTAAAATCTCCCTTTGGTGGTGGAGATCGAGGTTACTAACCGGCTCGTCAAGGAGGATAAGGCGTGACTGCTGAGCGAGGGCGCGGGCAATTAAGACCCTCTGATACTCCCCCCCCGAAAGTTCAGTCGCTAACCGGGTAGATAGAGAGCTTAAATTCATCACCTCTAACGCCTCTTTGATGAGGGCATGGTCGTTTTGAGAGAGGCTGGCTAACCGTTTCTCGTGGGCATAGCGCCCCATGGCGACACATTCGTAGACGGTGAAGTCGTACTCGAGGCGACTCTGTTGAGGGACATAACTGATGTATTTAGCCAAATCTCTTTGAGGGTAGGCGAGGAGGTCTCCCTCCTCAAGAAGAATCGCCCCTTTAGGGGGGGGGAGAATCTTAAGGAAATGGCGCAAAAGGGTTGTTTTCCCCGAACCATTGGGCCCCACAATCGAGATAAAGGCCTCACTGGGGAAAGTGGCACTCAAGTTGGTGAAGAGGGGTTTATCGCGGTAAGACCAATTGAGATCTCTGATTTCGGCAACATTCTTACCCATTAGCCCATCTCCTTCTTGTTTCGAATGAGGAGGATTATAAAGAGGGGGGACCCTCCAATAGCGGTAATAATCCCCACTGGTAGTTCGGTTGCCCCCAAGACAACTCTAGAGAGTGTATCGGCGGTTACCATCATCAAAGCTCCACCCAGAAGGGAGAATAACAAAAGGTTTTTGTGTTTAGGTCCCACCACTAGACGCATGATATGGGGAACCATTAAACCGACAAATCCAATGATTCCGCAAAAGGCGACCGTCACCGAGGTGGCTAGGGTTGTGAGGATGAGGAGGGTGAGACGAATTCTCCTAACCGATACCCCCACTGAGAGGGCTGATGCGTCATCAAGGAGGAGGATATCGAGCTCCCGAGTAAGGAGGGTTATAGGTAAGAGGGCTACAAGGGAGACACTCGCCATAATTAATAATTTCTCCCAGTTGGCTGTTGCAAAACTCCCCATAGACCACTGCATAATGCTATGAAGCTGTGCACGGTTGAGGTACATGAAGAGCGACATGAGGGCTGACAAGAGGAAGTTGAGGGCAATACCGGTTAAAAGGAGGACCGTTGGAGAGCGCCTAGCTCCCCCTGAGAGGATAAAGATTGCCCAGGTAGCAACTATGGCGCCAATAAAGGCCGCCACCGGCACTTGGTAGACCCCCGTTGCCCCCCCCACCAAACCTAAAAAAGTCGCAAAAGCGACCCCAAAAGCGGCACCGCTGGAGATTCCTAAAACATAAGGGTCGGCCATTGGGTTACGAAATAGGGCTTGGTAAACCATTCCGGAGATTGCCAACACCATCCCAGCCACTAAAGCTGTCAAAATTCTAGGGAGTCTCAAATACCAGATAATACGGTGTTGAGCACTCGAAAAGTTGCTATTAGGGGTGTAGGTGGGACCCTCTTTTAAGATTAAGACAGTTTGCTTAACCGTTATCCCCGCTGGCCCTAAGGCCAGCGAGATGAGGACAACGGCAACTAAGAGGGCAAGAAGGGTGATCCAGATGAGGGAGTAGTACCTCTTGCTGACCATCCCTACCTCTGCAACTCAGCAAAAGCTTCAGCTAGTTGGAGGACAGCAGAACCACTTCTAGGCCCCTGACGCTCCATCACATTGTTTTCAACTGATGTAACAATCTTCCCCTCTTTGACAGCTGTTAACTGGTTGTAGGGGGGGGTAGTTGAGAAGAAGGCGAGGGTCTCTTCAGGAGTAGAACCCCACATTGCCGGTAAGATGATAATCTCTGGGTCGTGGGCTAAAATGAGTTCAACTTGGTACCCCCAGTTGGTAGAATCTGCTGCAATATTTATCCCCCCTGCTTGGGTGATAATATCGTGGAGGTAGGTGTCCCCTGTGGCGGTAAAATCGCCCCACTCCCCAAAGCCAGCTACATAGTAGACCGTTGGAGGGGTAAAAGATAAGCTTTTAGCTTTGGCAATATCATCAGCTATTGCTTGATTGACGACAGCTGCCTCTTTTTGGGTCCCCGTTAGGGCTGCTACTTGGTCGATTATTCTGTAGGTTCCCTCAATCGACTCTGCCTCGTTGATGAAAGCTACTTTTACGCCACCTTGCTCCAGGGCATCAATAGTTTGAGCTTGACCCAGGCTACTGATGATTACCACCGATGGTTCGAGGGATAAGATCATCTCGATGCTTGGACTAAATAGGTCCCCAACCGTGGGGATAGAGGCGGTCGCTGCCGGATAGTCACAATACTCGGTGCGTCCCACAACCTCATCTCCAAGTCCTAGGGCGAAGAGCGTTTCGGTAATATTGGGGCTAAGAGAGACGATTCTTGTAGGCGCCTCATTGAGGGTAACCGTAACACCTCTAGAATCGACAATTGAGTATTGAGACTCAACAACAGGGGTGACCTCTTTAGCTCCCCCACCAAAAACGGGGAATAGGGAGAGCAAAACAGTGAGCAAGACGACAATGTTTCTAATTTTTTTCATGCCGCACTCCTTAAAAAGATTTTAAGATTGGGCATGAGACTGCATACCCGACCCATACACCGTGGGTCCGATTTTTCAACCGACAGGTTCTTGTATGGCAGGTCTCCTGGCTTTGAGGAATACGTAACAGCACCTTCCCAGATCTCTCCAGTGGTCGCCTTGCGGCTACTGTTCTTACCTCATCACAGTGGCGGGACCGTACGGGACTTTCACCCGTTTCCCTCTTAGCGAAGGGCCTGAGACCCTCCGAACCACACACCGACATCGTATGAATCTCCACTTGGATTGTCAAGCTCTCTCCCTTGACCACACCTCCCCAATCTTCTAAAGTTTCTCCATGGCAAAAGTTTTGACAATCTATACTGATGGTGGGTGCCTAGGAAATCCGGGAGTAGGGGGGTGGGCTTTTGTCGCCACCGATGAGAGAGAGGTGGTTGAGAGGTCGGGGAGTAATCGCCTTACAACCAACAACCGGATGGAGCTTTTAGCTGTCATTAGGGCCCTTGAGTTTAGCCTCTCCCTTCCAGAGCGACCTGCTAAGGTTAAAATATTCACCGACAGTCAATATGTTAAGCGGGGTATAACCGAGTGGATCCACAACTGGAAACGCAATGGGTGGAAGACAACAGCTAAGAAAGAGGTTAAGAACAAAGAATTCTGGGTTGCCCTCGACAACTTAGCCAATCAATTAAGTATTGAGTGGCACTGGGTTAAAGGACACGCTGGAATTGAGTTAAATGAGAGGTGTGATGCCCTTGTAAAAGCTGAGATGAATTGTCTCTTACCCTTGGTTGACTCTTTTATAACATCTTGATAATATCCGAAGCGTTGTTCAGGGGCCACTAGCTCAGCAGGTAGAGCAACGCCCTTTTAAGGCGTGGGTCACTGGTTCGAATCCAGTGTGGCTCAAACAACTGACTCCTTGCATTAGCGAGGAGTTTTTCATTTTTGGCACGTTGGACAAAAGTGGGTTGCCCTTTGCCCCACGACTATCTTCTCGATTGGGGTAGAGCATATTGGGCACGGAGCACCTGTTTTACGAAAGATCTTTAGCTCTCTGGCATTCTCTCCCCGCTTCCCATTTGAGACATAGTTCCCTTTCCCATCTCCTAAGGAAGTCCCCCGATTGACAATGGCAGCCCTAAGGAGGGAGACGATAGCTGAGTGGAGTCTTTTGGCCTCCTCCAGGGTTATAGTCTCAGCCCTTCTAAGGGGGGCTATTTGGGCCTTGAAGAGTGATTCATCGGCGTAGATGTTTCCAATACCGGCAATAAAGCTCTGATCTAAAAGGAGCGTTTTAATCACCTTGGAACGCCCTTGCAACATCTGGTGGAGGCGGTGGGGGGTAAACTCATCTCCTAAAGGTTCTATCCCCAATTTATTGGTAATCAGTTCGGGGTTAACGGTGAGGGTCATCCTTCCAAACTTACGGGGGTCGCGAAAAGCCATTTTAGTAGTCTCGAATAAGAGGATTACCCGGTCATAGGGGTCATTGGGGGCACTCTTTTGAGTATAGCGGAGTGACCCAGTCATCCTTAAATGGATAAAAAGAGTCTTCCCATTGGAGAGAGAGAAGAGGATAAACTTCCCCCGGCGAGAGACCTCTGTGATTGTGACGTTAAGGAGATCTTCCCCTTTGAAGTTACTTAACGTGGGCTCCCAAAGCACTTCAAGGGCTACAATTTTTTCACCCACTATTCCACCACTAACTAAATCGCGACAAGTTGTCTCCACTTCTGGCAATTCTGGCATCTTATCCCCCCTTTCCCCTAATATGCTGCAAAGAGGGGGGAGTGGCTAGAGGGGATTATTGCCGTAAGAGAGAATTTCTGGTTAGATGGGGCAATGAAAAGAGATGAAGATATTGTTAAAAGGGTTTCTAAGTTTAGAGAGGAAGGACACAACTGTGCCCAAACAGTGGCGTGTGCCTTGGCTGAAGAGACCGCTTTGGATGAGGGCCTCCTCTTTCGCCTTAGTGAGGGGTTTGGCGGGGGAATGGGGGGTCATCAGGGGACCTGTGGTGCCTTAAGTGGCGCTATTTTAATCCTTTCTTATCTCAACAGCGGCGAGAATACCAAGCTAAAGACCTATGCGATAGTTAAAGAACTCTTTGAAAAGTTTGAGGAGCACTTCGGGACCACTATCTGTGAAGGGTTAAAAGAGAAAGAGCTCTGTGGGGAGTGCATCGAGGTGGCAGCACGTTATGGGTGCGCCCTAATTAAAGGGGTCCCCCTTGACGAGTTCCCTCTACTATGATAAAAGAGTGTTGCTTTCGAGTCTCCATCGTCTAGTGGTTAGGACATCGGGTTTTCATCCCGGCAACGGGGGTTCAATTCCCCCTGGAGATGTGGTCGCCCTTTTTGTGGGGCGGCCTTTTTTTGTGTTGCCCAAAAAGCCCCCTTGCGTTAAACTCACTCAGTAGAACCTATATTTCACCAGAGGGGCTTTCATGAATAAAGTAGTTTTACACGCAAAGGATTTGGATGGGTATTTATCTAAAGAGGACCAAGCGAGCCTTGAAGAGGCCAAGCGCCTCTACGATGAGGCGATGGCCCTATTTCCATCTATCGATTTAGAGTCTCCCAGAGGGGTGGCTGTTGCCAAAGAACAACTCACGCCGGTCTTTGAGAGGGTGGGGCGGTACCTTAAAGAGGTGGTTGCTAAAGAGGATTCAATCCATGTCTACTCTTTTGAGACCCCCCAAGTGCAGCACGGTTCTGCCTCCCGCCTAATTGCTAAGTTAAGGAGCCCTGAAACTAGCCAAAGTGAATTTTTATACTACGTGCAAAGGGCCTATGAGCTCCTCTTTGCCCATGTCTACACCGATAAGGTGCTCCCCCATAAACGCTCTAATGTCACCCCCACACCGGTCAATTGGCCAATTCAAAACTACGCTATCCACAAAATTCCCGATGTTGATGCCCTAATTAAAGATTCAGTGATGTGTGTCATGTTGCGGGGAGCGCTTCTGCCATCGATGATTATTAGTAAGGAGATTCAAGAGTACAGCTCCTCCTCCTTTGTAACCCCCTTTGCCCTCTTCAAGATTGCTCGAGACGACTCGAAGAATGAGACAAACATGGATTATGTCCTCGATTTGGACCGCTCTTTCTTCGACCTTTCACAATTGGAGGGGAAAGACCTAATCTTTGCCGACCCGATGAACGCCACCGGGGGTTCACTCGTTACGATAGTTAAATATATTGAATCGCAGGGGATAAAGCCCAAATCAATCCGGTTTATTACGGTGATTTCAGCCCTTAAGGGGGCCCTGCGAGTTGTTAGGGCCATTGAGGGGGCGGAAGTCTACACCTTATGGATGGACCCGGTCCTCAACGAGAAGGCCTATATCCTCCCCGGTTTGGGGGATGCCGGTGACCGCCTCAACGGAAAAGACCTTCACACAAAACCCCGTAATATGATTCAACTAATGGCCGACTATGGGGCAACTATTAACGACCTCTACCGTGACCAAGTGCGAGAAATTGAGGCGACTGTGTTGGGGCGCAATGGGTAAATTTAGCCTTCTAATTATAGTGGTTCTCCTCTTTAGCGGATGCCACTCAGCGGCTAAAATAGACCAGTATATTTTAAAGAGTAGTCAGCAAGCTACCTACGAAGCCTCTAAAGAGGTACTTCTCACTGGGCTGAAAAAATGGCCCACCGATGAGCGCCTCCTCTACAACTTAGCTATTGTTGAGTCGTACCAAGGCGATTTCGAGAGCTCAATTGAGACTCTTAAACGCCTTAATGCGTTGACAGATGAAGAGAATGTTAAATACTTGAAAGCGTTGGCGGGGGTAGCCTTAAAAGAGGGGCAAGAAGAGGAGGCCTTAAACTACTATCTTAAGGTAGTTCAAAACGACCCACTCGACTCTCAAACACGTTTCAAGGCGGCCAAGATGCTCACCTCTTTTGAGAGGTACGATGAAGCTTTCCAGCTAATTTACCAAGCCTATCGCAACGGCGACTACTCTAAGCAGGTTTTTGAGGAGTTGGCATCGATTGAGGAGTTGAGGGGTAATGACCCCACACCTTGGGAAATTATTCGAGACCTATAGCTCTCACCACATCCTTAAAGACCCTATCTGGAGAGTACTTTGCATCGACGTCTCTCAATAGGGAGCGCTCCCTAAAGAACTCAATTAGGGGGGCTGTTTGTTGCTCATACACCTTGAGGCGTTGGAGAATCGCCTCCTCTTTGTCGTCATCCCTTTGAACTAAAGGCTCTCCCGTCTCATCGTCAATCCCCTCTAATTGGGGAGGATTGTAGATAAGGTGGTAGGTTCGACCGCTACTTTTAGCGATTCTGCGCCCTGAGAGTCTTTTGACAACCTCCTCTTCTTCTAGGACAAAGTTGATAACATGGTCGATTGGTCTAAGTTTTAAGAGGGCTTCACCTTGAAAAATTGTGCGGGGAAAGCCATCTAGAATAAAGCCATCACAGGTGTCGCTTTCCATAAGGCGCTGACGCACTATCTCAATTGTCACATCATCAGTTACCAGCTTCCCGGCAGCTAAGATCGACTCTACCTCTTTGCCTAGGGGAGTTCCGTTACTGATAGCTTTTCTGAAGAGTTCCCCAGTCGATATGTGGGGTAGTGAATATTTCTCCATTACTTTTTGAGCAATAGTCCCTTTACCTGCTCCCGGCGGCCCTAGGAATACTAAATTCATCGATTTCTCCCCCTTTGACACCCAAAATTGTATAATAATTTTCCCCTTTTGTCCCACTTTTTACGAAAAATTAAAAAAAAGAGAAATCCGACTAGACGAGATTAAATAAAACAGCTACTATCCACTTCGGTTTGGTTGAGAGAGGGGCTCTACAGAGGCTGTAGACCTTGACACTCACAGCTCGATGCTGTATCTTAGTCGAGCACGCTTGCAAAAGGGTGCTTGGCCAAGTGCCAAATTTTGCTCGTAAAGAGCAACCTGATTTATGACATTGATAAGCGTAAGGAAAGAGAGAAGTGTTGTAAGTTTTTACATCTGTAAGGTGTGAACCTTATGGAAGTGTAAGGGCTTCCTAGTCAA
>LSQX01312670.1_pt1 | contig 15550 bp, 9 predicted proteins | sample 654561 | NCBI WGS metagenome assembly LSQX01 (sample SAMN04489861, study PRJNA283612) | anaerobic digester metagenome | isolation source: 4 biogas reactors fed with cattle manure at either 37C or 55C with and... | place: Denmark: Kongens Lyngby | collected 2014 | reverse complement strand
GTACATTGATGTCCATAGCCCATCGTTATCTGAATCTGCCAAGTATCCAGTGGAGAGGTCCCCTTTGGCCATCCCGCTCAACGTAGCGTTAAACCCGTTACGAATATGGCGTGCACGAACCTGTTCCTCGTAAAACATCGCCTTCTCCTGCAAGGTCATCTCCTTGAAGCATATCTGGGCGAGTCCCCCGCCGGTCAGCACCAGCACCGAATTAGCCGGCCCTTCTGCTATATCTACTACCTCTTCGCCAGGCAGCCAGCGCTCCCCGTAGTAGTAGTTAAACTTGTTATCGTCGCGCAGCATGAAAGCACCCCGGGGTGACCCAAACCAGATATCGTTGCCAATCGCCTTCACCACGGTAATCTCGGGTACTGGTAGCTTGGATTTTATTTCGCCCGCCTGCTTCCCCGCCTGATCAATTTCAAGATATCCTTGGCGAGTACCCAATACAATCTTTTCTCCTGAAGGAAGAAAATCGAACGAGGTAAAAGCCGATCCCTCTAACTGCCCACCGGGATCACTCTCGAAAACGGTTGCCGGCTCTTGGCTGCCCTCCGAAAAAGAGTAGAGTCCCGAGGCAGTCAAGATCCAGAACTTCCCGGTAACCGGCACGTACTTCACTTCTATCACCTCGCTGGCCATGCTACCTCTCCACGGTTCACCTGAATCGTTAATCAGCTTCAGCTCGTTGCCTGAAGCGATTAAAAACGTGAAATCCTCTCCTGCCGCGAACAGACGGGCATCAGCCATCCCATGTTTCATGAAAAGCTCTCCTGCCCAAGCGTTGCTCAATACTGCCTCGTTATCCAGGTACACCAGCTGATCCTCGTGAGAATCCAGGCTGGCAAAATTTTTATCTTTAAAAGGGCGGTGTGTCCCGTCTGGCACCAGCGTTCCCGGATTGAGGAACTCACCCGCGCCCGGGTGCAGAAGCCCATCCGAAGCCAGTACTTGTATTTTCCCGTTCCGGTCGCTTGCCACCTTTTTAAGTACTACACCGGGTTGGTCAAAATAATACTTGATACTATAATCCTGCAAAAAAGGAGTGCCATTACTCTTATAATTACTCCTGTCATTGTTGGATGGTTGCTCGTTGCAAGCAGTTATACCTGTTAAGGTTACCATCAATGAAATTAAAAAAATGAATAGGTTGCTTCGTGTTAAATATTTCATTATAATTGCTTTATGGTTTCATTTAAAGGTGCTTTAAAAGCACTGTTTACAAATTTACATAAAATCTTTACCTACTATACAGGCCAATAATAATTAAGTAAAATTCATAGTAGAAATGTAAACATTTTTTTGTTTATATATTCTGCTTAATAGAAAAAACCGGGCAGGTACCTTTTATACCTGCCCGGCTATAAATGATTTTAATATGGCTTGCCTGTACCTTGAAGCAGCCAGAATTTCGACCAGGAGCTATCGTTTCCATCCTGTTCGGTATAGCTTGTCTGCTCTAACCTGGTGATGGCATCCCGGTAATTTTCAGTATTCCTGGATATCTCGTTCCCGCCATATTGGTACCTCAATGGCACGTTTGCCCTTAACCCTTGCGTTCCCACGTCTAAAACGGGCAGGCCTGTCCTTCTCCAGTCGCACCACGACTCGTGTGCCACCGTCCAGTTGGCAATCCACTTTTGCGTCATGATCTGTTCTAATGAGCCGTCATAGGCAACCCCTTCCTCTTGAAGGTAGGCAGGGTAGCCTCCACCAATACCCCACGTGTTGAAAGACGCCTCGATTCCTTTTTCGTACCAATCCTGCTGAGAACCCACGCTCCATCCTTTTTGAGCCGCCTCTGCCAAGATAAAGCTTACCTCAGCGTAGGATATAATCCGGGCTTTTAACATAGGCCCTTGTGCATCTCTATATATATCGGATAAAGCAGAGCTATGCACGTTTGGCCCTCCCTGTATAGGGAAAGGGTTGAGATTAAAGGGAGATCCGTCTCCCCTGCGAAAGGCGATGGGAATCCCGGCGTACTCCATCGTGTCTACCAGTACTTTCCCGGCCTCGGTATCTGAAATCCATGTTTCTTTATTATAGATCACCATATTGTTGGAGGCCACATGATTAGGATGGAGATATCGTATCCCATCTACAATTTCATCATCCCCATATTCTGTAGATATCTTAATGGGAATTCTCACTTTATTAAACCAAACACCGATTCTTGGATCATTATAGTCCACCAATACATCCCGTAACCCGGCACATAGTTGGATCCTGTCAAAATTACTTTCGCTCGCGTCATACACAACGGTAGCTGGCCAAGAATCCCCGCCGGATGATCCTACCATGCTCATTGCTGCATCGTCTGCATTGGATGTAAAGATAGGAAACAGGCTTGGATTCGACACGATCTCCTCGATTCCTGCCTTAGCATAATCAGGCAGTTTTGCAGATACTCTCATGTAGTACCTCAACATGAGCGAGTTCCCAAATTTTCTCCATTTCAATGGATCCCCGTTATACAATATATCCGCACTCGTGCTTACCCCGGCATACTCATTGGCGGGCTTCGACAGAAGGGTGTTGGCCTCTTTTAGCTCCTCGATAATGCCCCTGTATATCGCCTCCTGCGTGTCAAACACCGGGAAAAAGTCTTCCTGCCCCCCTTCGAGCGCGTTCAATGCTGCTGAATATGGTGCGTCTCCCCACGTGTCGGCAATATACCCGAAATTAAACGCCCGGATCACGATGCCTAACCCTTGATGAAATTCCATGTTCTCTTCAACAGCCCGGTTATAGAGGTGTTGCACGTTCCGAAGGGTTGAATATACGTTATCCCAATTCCGCTGTTCTCTCCAACCGTAGTTGTTGAGTGGATCACTCCACCCGCTTAGTTGTACATACTGCATCACCCCGGCAACATGGCCGTTATAATTCATCTCCAAATAGGGATAGGCAGTACTGACAATTATGGTGGGTACCAAAAGATTTGGATTCACTATAGCCGGATCAACCCCGTTTGGATTCACGTTTAGTCGATTTAAATGCTCCTCGCATGAGTAAAACGCGACAGCAACTATCAAAATCAAAATTCTATATAATGCTTTCATATTTTTCTTTGAGTTTATTACGTTTTATAACTTTTTTATAAGTGATAGTTTTGTTATCTATACCTACAACTAAAAAGTAACATCAAGCTTTATACCAACCGGGATTGCCCAAGGTGTAATATTATACCTTTCAATTCCTTGCATGAACGACGAACCCGATGGTTGAAACGCGGTTTCAGGATCCACGTTGATCTTTGCTTTCGTCCAAATCATAATGTTCCTGCTGTACAATGAAATGGCTAAGTGGTTTATCCCGGCCAGATCAATTCTCGGGAACTGGTAGGTGAGCGAAATCTCCCTCAGCTTAATAAAGTCGGAGTCAAACATCGCTGTATGCCCGTAGTCCCAGCCGTAGGAGTTTTGCCAACGTAATATCGGCGTACCTGTATCTCCTAAATGTTCCCTAACCATAACGAACTTGCCATCATCATCATAATATCCTTGTACACCAGGGGCAAACATACCATCGTTCAGGGTGATTCCATCTTCGGTGTGTTGGAATCCTCCTGTTTCTGTTGTAGGGCCACCTACTATAGGCCAAAACATCCCACCTGGCAATAGGTATTTGTCTTGATTATCTTTCAGGTATTGGGCTATTTCACTTCCGCTCAAATGGTTCAGGTGTAGTGCCCTGTCTATCCATCGTTGTGTCAGGTAATCCGACTCCATGTAACGAAGCGTTTGTGAAATAAACTGGCCTCCATACCTCCAGTCGAAGCTGGCGTTCAATCTCCAGTTTTTATAGGACAACGAGGTTTGCATCCCCATCAGGAATTTTGGGTTGAAGTTTCCGATAACAGCCGTGTTATCACCTGGATCCATGTAGTTCTGCCAATCGTCGCGGATAAGTGCTCCCGAAGCCTCTTTGAGGGGCCATCCGTGATAGAGTGAAGTGGGGTCATTTACCCTGGTAACCACTCTAGAAACCAGCTGGCCAATCTCTTCCCCCACTCTTGTTACTGCACCGGCATTAGCTTCAGTCCACAGTACATGATAATCGAATCCTTCGGCAAGCTCAAGAATGGATGTCCTATTCCTGGTGAAAACAAAATCCAAGTCCAGTTTCCAGTCGTCCGTCAATATAGGAGTCCCTCCCAACGTGACCTCAATACCTTTGCTTTGAAGCATCCCGGCATTAATCTGCCGTGAAGTGTAACCAGAAGAGGGAGGTAGCCCGATTCCAAGAATTTGGTTTTCATTCTCAAGTATATAATATGTTGCATCCAGCCTCAACCTATTCCTGAAGAAAGAGAGGTCGGCCCCGATCTCCCACGATCGTTGAATCTCCGGCTTGAGATCGGGTAACAACATCGTGCCCGAAGTAGAGAGCCGTATCTCATTGCCCCAAGCTCCTTGGTTGCCCATAACAGAGAGCAACCTGTAGGGCGATGTATCATTCCCCGTCATTGCTAACCCACCTCTTATTTTCGCCAGGGATACCTCATCACCCATGTCTATCATGTTGTTTAGCAAAAGGCTGAGCGAGGCAGAGGGGTAAAAGTAGGAACGGTTCGCGGTCGGGAGCGTACTCGACCAGTCGTTTCGCGCCGTTAAGTCCAAGTAAACAGCATCCATATATCCAAACGAAGCCAAACCATATAAGCTATATATCCCTTTCTGAGATGAGCTGGAGCCAAAGTCGAGATTATCCGGAGCAATATTGGTAAGCGTGTACACACCGGGTACAGTTAGCCCGCTTCCCCTGTTCTTTGTTCTCGCGTAGCTGCTTTCAGCGTACTGGTACATATAATTACCCCCTGCAGAAGCGGTAATACTAAGCAGGTCAGTTTGCTTACTGTAGGAAAAGAGGAAGTCGGCATTCTGCTCGCGCGAGTACATATTTTGTATTCCATAAACACCGTTGGCATCTCGCGAATAACTCGGGGCCATCCTCGTTTCTCTCTTCTCTTGCATCTGATCGTGCGAGTAACGTACCATGAAGGAAAAATCGGGATTAATTTGCCATTCTACTTGGCTGCTACCGTACAACCTATCTCTCCTGAAACCATTGTTTATTTCATATGCTAGAAAATATGGGTTATCGGCCATATCTCCTCTCGAGTAGGTTCCATCGGGATTTACATTCAGATTGTATAAACCTCGTTGCATTAGCCCTTCTTGCCCCGGCTCCCAGTAATCCTTAAGGTCCCTGATATCCACGGATGGGTTAATACCACGCACCACCTGCTCCATAGGGTTAGCACCTCTATCGCCTGCAGGGCGGTTACCGGCACCCGAGTTGGTAAAGTTAATACTAGTGTTTATAACCAGGTTATCGATCACCTTTAATGCTGAAGTAAGATTGACCGAGTTACGTTGCAGGTCGCTATTAGGTATCATCCCCCTGTTTGTCATATTGTTATAAGACAACCTGTAGTTTAACCTTTCGGTATCATTAGTAATCGACACCCCATTCTGGGAAGTGATCGCCGTCCTGAAAAAATGTTTGTAGTTATCGGGGTGCGACTTCAGCTCGCGTGGCGTGAGGTTCCCCTCTTCATCAAAATAGGGCCACACGTACCCCATCATTCCCTTATCTAGTTCCGGGCCCACCCAATAGGAATCCGCTGCTGGAACTAGGTAGTAGGGTAGCCCTGTTGTTGGCCTATTCTCATGAGTAAACGGGCGCCTGCCGTTGGCAAACATATTATGCGTTTCTACAAACCTGTAGGGAGTTTCAAATACAGTGTTAGAGGTTACCGTAACACCAAGCCCCCTGCTGCCTTTGCCCGATTTGGTCGTTATCAGTACCACCCCGTTACCGGCCCTCGAGCCGTAGAGCGCGGCGGCACTGGGCCCTTTCAATACCGATATTGACTCGATATCCTCGGGATTAATATCTGAAATAGCGTTCCCGTAATCCACGTTGTTTCTATCTCCCACGCCTCCCACGTTACTGAGCGTGTTGTTGAGAGGGACACCATCCACCACGAACAGCGGCTGATTATTTCCGCTTAACGAGGTGGCTCCACGTATCACCATGCTTACAGATGAGCCTGGGCCTCCTGTTGAGTTGATGGCAACCCCTGCTACACGCCCAGCAAGCGAATTCAACACGTTTTCATGCGCAACTCGCTGGAGCTCCTCTCCATCTACTTCAACGATCGAGTAACCCAGGGATTTCTTATCGCGCGATATACCAAGTGCTGTCACTACCACCTCATCAATCGCTATGGATGTGGGCATCATGACAATATTGATAGAGGTTCTCCCATTAATGTTTACCTCCTGAGACTCCATACCAACGAAAGAGAAAATAAGCACCGACTGGGCGTTGGGGGCACTTAAAGTATATCCACCATTTAAGTCGGTAATCGTTCCCTGTGTGGTTCCTTTAACCTGAATCGTTACACCGGGTAATGATTCTCCGGTGTTGTCTTTTACCGTTCCATCTACCTGCCATTGTGCAAACAACGAGTTAGTAATGAACAGGAATGTTCCTAAAAAAAGAATTTTGATAATTTTTTTCTCCATAAAATTCAAAGTATTAAATGTGTACTACCGTGATTATTAATATGACATCTGAGAATAAAACAGACGCCTTAAACTGTTTAGCTTTGCTGTGATACAATGCAACACTAATATCACTAAATGCTATATTAACATAATATTAATACAATAAATGCTAATATATAATTACGAAAAAAGTCTCCTTTAATTGGTTTTTTATCAATTTAGTTCTTAGCATATCTTTATCAAACACCATTAATTGTTGTGGCAATGCAAAATAATGCATTGAGTTTTAATTTAATATATAGAACAAATATCCGCGATTAAAAACAGCTAAACATCTTAAATTTTATTCAGTTTACATGGAAATTTGACATATATTGTTACAGTATTGTTAAAATTGATGATTACCTCTATTCCCTTTTTTATCTCTCCTTCTCTACGTATCACTTCACCCCCTGTTCGGCCAATTTGATAAATTTTTCCAGTTCAAGCTCTTTTCTCGATAATCTTTTTTCTTTTGCCGGAAATAGAGCTAATAAGAAAGCCAACTAGGAAAATAGTTATAGTGCCAAAAACTATAGTTAGGTAGTTGTGGAACCGCGTTTGGCCGCTCAATGTCATCCATGCTATTAATAATACTCCAGCGATAACCCCGGTAATAGCATGAACGTTCTTAGCTTTTCGTGAAATATAACCAAGCAAAAACAGCCCGAGCATACCGCCACTAAATATCGCAGCCATACTCCACCAAGCATCCAGTGCGCTTTTAACAGACATCATGGCTAAACCGATACCTATCCCCAGGATACCAATGATGAACGACATGACATACAGGATTTTCATCTTTTTCTTCTCTGGTAACTGATCTTTACTGTTATGTTCGTAGAAATCAGTTAAAATGATGGTAGCCGAACTATTAATACTGGTAGAAAGAGTACTCATGCCTGCTGCAAAAATGGCAGCGATCAGCAGCCCAGTAACGCCAACTGGCAAACCATTAACAATGAAATAGGGGAACACCTGATCACCGGTAATACCTTCTGGAAGCAGTCCCGGTTGCACCTTATAGTAGACAAAGAGAGCAGTACCGATAACAAAAAACAAAAAGCTGACCGGCAGGTATAGTAGCCCACCAAAGAGTGCGGATGATTTAGCGGCAGAATCACTTTTCGCACTTTTATATCGTTGGATATAATTCTGGTCAATCCCGTAATTCTGGAGATTGATAAACAGTCCATATACCAGCGTTACCCAGAAAGTAGGAGTATCCAGTTCAAGCCCAAACGAGCCTAACGAAAACTTGTTGAACTCGCTTCCTACAGTAATAAATTGATTCATTCCTCCAGGTAAGGAGAACAGTAAGATCAAAACACTTGCCACGGCCCCTAAAATTAAAATTGTTCCCTGGATAGCATCCGTCCACATAACGGCTTTGATACCGCCTAGTGTTGAATAGATCACGACACCTACACCGGTAATAATGATTATCGAGGAGACGCTCCATCCAAGCATGGGATTGAGAGCTATAGCTAATAAAAAGAGGACGGACCCAATCCTGGCTACTTGTGTTAGCAAGTAGCAGACGGCCGTATAAACTCTTGCCCAGTATCCAAAACGCTCTTCCAGAAAGCTATAGGCCGAGATGCTGCTTATGCTTCGATAGAAAGGGACGAAATATTTTGCTGCAATAACGATGGCGATGGGGATAGAGAGGCTAAATACAAAAGAGTTCCAATTTCCAATGTACGCGCTTCCCGGTAATGCTAGGAAACTGATGCTGCTTACATAGGTTGCGAAGATAGACATTCCCACGACAAACCCCGGGACAGCCCCTCCCCCGCTGGTATAGTCACTAACATTTTTATTTTTTCGTACAAAAGAGGTGCCAAAAAAGATTGTAGCTAGTGTGAAAATCAGGAAGATAGATATATCTATAACATGTAATCCCATAATCTATACGCTAAATTAATTATTCTTTGGAACAAAGAGAGGCTATTATTAATTAAAAAGCCTCTTGTTTTTTAATTAATTTAAATGGAATATTGACTTTTTCAAAAAACGTCTGGATCTGTACGGTTAGCGGTAGCGGTTATACTCAAGAAATCCCTGTCGAAGTACATCAGGAACAGTTCGATTAGTTTTGTATGGTAATTATTATACAGTTGTGAAGTGATATGTTTCCTATCTTTACGTTTTATAAGCCCAAAGCGTAGCTCATTGTCATCCACCCAGATCTGGGGTTTGAAAAAAGCTTCGTTTTTCCACAGTAGTGTTCCGTACGTGAGTCTTCCATCGGCTGTACAAACCCACTTATTTGCTTTTTTATTCTCTATTGCTTCATAGATCTTATCTAGTAAAAGATCGGGATGTTCCGATTTAATAATTATTGCCATACCGTTCTACTTTTCATTTTTTTTGTCCTGAATCCTGTAATTATCTAATGCCTCTTTCACGGAACCATGGAGGAGAAGTAGGTTTTTTGCTTGATCGTAACTCAATCCTAACTCATCAACAATCATCCGGGTACCCCTGTCGATCAGCTTCTGGTTTGATAGCTGCATATTTACCATACGGTTACCTTTCACCCTGCCAAGTTTTATCATAGTTGCAGTGGAAATCATATTCAGCACCAGCTTCTGTGCAGTCCCCGATTTCATGCGGGTACTTCCTGTTACATACTCCGGGCCAACCAAGGGTTCGATTTTTATCTCAGCCTCCGCGGCTACAGGTGAGCCTGGGTTGCAGCTGATTGCCGCCGTTAGAATCCCGCTTCTACGAGCCTCGCGTAAAGCCCCCCTCACGTAGGGAGTAGTACCTGAAGCCGCTATCCCTACCAAAACGTCATTTTGGTTTATGTTGAATTCCTTTAGCTCTTCCCATCCCTCTTCGAGACTATCTTCAGCCCCTTCAACCGGGTTGCGAAGTGCCCTGTCACCACCAGCAATCAAACCAATCACGTAGGTATTGGGCATCCCGAAAGTGGGAGGTATCTCTGAGGCGTCTAACACTCCTAATCTCCCGCTCGTGCCAGCCCCGATATAAAACAGCCGGCCTCCTTGCCTCATTCTCTCCACGATACCCGTTACAAGCTTTTCAACCTCGGGAATAACCTTTTCTATAGCAAGGGCTACCTTTTGATCCTCTTGGTTTATCTCTGTTAAAATCTCCAAGATCGATTTTTTCTCTAAATCGTTGTATCGCGACGGTTGCTCTGTAATTTTTTTAAACTCCATATGCCAGGGCAAATCAAAAATAGCTATTTATAATACTCAATCAAGCCCTCCATGGGTGATTGAATGATTTTTCCAACTTCAATCCCCATCTCGCCAGCTACCTCCCTTACTAAGCTAGAGTAGTGAAAAGCAACCGACCCAACAAAGTTAACCCTATTTTTCTTATAATTGTATTGCATAACATGTTTATGAAAGAAGTCTGAAAAACTTTGTATAACTATCGAGCGTATCGTTTTGTCGTTGATATGTTCCTTAAGGAAAGGGGAGAGGCTGGCTAAAAACCGGTTGGGGAATGGGGCATGATAAACTTTTTCTATGATCAAAGGCGTGGTCAATTTATACTTTTCCAATAGCTTTTCTTTTAGCCCGGGTGTTAATTGCCCTTTTAGCGCGTTCCCAATCAGCTGTTTTCCTAAAGAGGCACCGCTCCCCTCATCACCCAGTATAAACCCCAGTGGGGATACCTGTTTTACCACTTTTTCTCCATCCCATTCACAAGAGTTGCTCCCGGTTCCCAAGATACATGCTATGCCGGGTTCGTGCCCGCACAAACTATGAGCAGCAGCAATAATATCGCTATAAACATGTATAGAATCTATAGGGAAAGAGTGGGAGAAAGCCCTTTTCACCAAGGGTGCTTTTTCAGCTGTACAACCGGCTCCATAGAAATAAATGCTATTGATCTTCAAATTTTTAGTACGGGGTATAACCTGTTGCCTTACCTCTTCGGCAATCTCCTCTTCGGTTTGGAACACGGGACTTATCCCGCTGCCCGAAAAGCGATCAACTACCTCTCCACCAAGTGTAATACACCAATCAGTGCTCGTGGCACCACTATCAGCAATTAACGTGTTCATCTTTTTAATAATCTACACCCGTGAGGCTGTTCAACACCGACTCCTGCCATTCATGTAAATCAGCTTGCATTTGATGAACCATGTCAGGTAAGCTGTCGGCCAGGTTTTTAACCTCTCCCGGGTCATTTTGAATATCATACAGTTCAACAGCCTCTATCCCCGACTGCTGTTTAATCAGTAGTTTAAAGCGATCCTTTATAATAGCGCGTTCACCACCAAAATCATTCTCAGATACATGAGTGTACCGGTAATTTTGAAAATCCCGGGTAAACTTTCCAGCTGCTTTTTTTAGCAGTGGGGTAGTACCTTCCTGCAGTTCAGGATCGATATAGGGCTCTGAACTGCTATTAAAAACCGCTCTTGGTTGGAATTGCCAGAAGCAAAGTGGCACCTCTCGCCGCAGCGATTGGCTGCTGAGAAGGGGAGTTAGGCTTACCCCATCAATAGGCCTGTTGGGTAACGAAACGGCTACTATCTCCGCCAAAGTGGGGAGAATATCGGAGGTAGAGGCAACGGCAGAGATTGAGGCGAATCCCTTAACTACAGCTGGCCATTCAAGCAGACCGGGAACCCGTATACCTCCCTCGTGGAAATTCCCTTTTTGCCCCCTTAGTGTCATGCCGTATCGTGCTGCCTCCGAAGGGGTGCCATTATCTCCACAATAGAAAAAGATCGTGTTATCTCGATAATTGTTCTCTTTAAGAAAGTTCCTAAGTTTACCGATCGCCCTGTCCATAGCGGTGATTTCGGCATATCGTTCCTGCAGGACATCCCTAAGAGGGCGATACACCTGTTCTCCGGTCTCGTTCGATGTGAGCCGTACCTCTCTGTTCAACAGGCTATCGGGCAGGTTATCGTATAATGCAAGATCTTCGGGTAGCCCACTGTAGGGTTCATGAGGCGACCCAAACCAAACAACAGCCATGAAAGGCCTATTTTCTTTTTTTGATTTTTTGATAAAGCTGATCGCTTCATCTACTATCACCCTCGAACTTTCCCCTTTGATCATTTGTGGTGGTTCACCGTTTCTGGACAAAACAGGGTTCATATCAAAAAAATTGTCATGCGATAGCCACTCGTCAAAACCCATAGCACCAGGGCTGGTAGGTGATTCGATTTTCACGGGTCCCACGTGCCATTTCCCAAAATGCGCCGTTTTATACCCCGCTTCTTTTAAAAGGTGAGCAATCGTGACCTCCTCCGGTCTTAATGACCAGCCGGGAGTGAACGTGCCATAACGGTTAGGGTGCCTGCCCGTTAAGAAACTCCCTCGGGTAGGAGAGCTGGTTGGGTGTGCAGCATAAAACCGATCGAAACGTAAACCACTTGCTGCCATCTCGTCGAGGACAGGGGTCTGTACGAATGGATGACCGTTATACCCCACTTCATCCCAGCCGTGATCATCGCCCATGAGAAGGATAATGTTGGGTAATTTCTCTTCGCTACTTGATCCTTTTCTCTTCTGAGAATTGCTGCATGAAAATGCTACCACTAACAAGATCAGTGACATCCCAGGTATCTTTCCCTTTCTATTTATCATCATATCTTTCCACTGTATCTTTTTTTAATTCATTCTTAATAATCCATTTTCCAAAAATATAAAAAAATGAGGTATTTCATGCAAAATATTTAAAAACCATTGATCATTGTATTTTATGTGTTTAGAATCACTTTTTTGTACTAAGAGCATCAAGATAATCCTACTTTATTCTTTACAGAGATAAACCAAAGGCCTATCCCGGTAAATAACCCATTTAACAGGAGTAGCTCATATCCTACCTTATAATCTAATAGTTGTTTCAATAACACTTCAACTATAAAGCAGAGAAACGGGGCAGCTGCGGCCACATATGGTACATAGTTGTCCATAGGCTTTATTTTAGAAAATAGCCCAAAGAAATAAAGGCCGAGCAAGGGGCCATACGTGTACGAGGCAAGTTTGTAAATTGCGGTGATGATGCTGTCGGAACCAATCACTTCAATTAAAAGAATAATAAGTATAAACACCGCACTTATAATAACATGTACAATTCGCCTGGTATTAATATCCCTTTTCATTTGATCACTGTTTTGTGGAGCCGGTTTCATATTCAGAATATCTATACAAAACGAGGTTGTAAGTGCAGTTAGTGCCGAGTCGGCACTCGAGAAAGCAGCAGCTACAATACCCACTATAAAGATACCAAGGACAATAGGGCCTAGATGTTCACTTGCAATCATTGGAAGGATATTATCAGACACTTCAGGGAGTACAATAGCATTGTGTTCAGCAAATATAAGTAAAAGTACCCCTAAGCAAAGAAACAAAAAGTTTATTGGAGCAAATGCAAAACCGTATGAAACAACATTTTTTTGAGCATCTTTTAATCTACGGATAGTCAGATTCTTCTGCATTTGATCCTGATCAAGGCCTGTCATCACGATAGTGATAAACATTCCACTAAAAAACTGTTTAAAAAAATTCTGTGTAGATGCCCAATCATCAAAAACAAATATACGTGAATGAGGGCTCTCTTTAATGGCTTTCGCAACACCCCCAAAATCCAGGTTAAGCCGTAAGCTTATCTGCCATACTATTAATATAAGTGCTACAATAAAAAAAATTGTCTGCAACCAGTCAGTCCAGATAATTGTCTTAATTCCACTTTTATGGCTATAAAGCCATATAATTAGAATAATACCAATTACCGTAACAGCAAAGGGAATTCCATATGTATCAAACACAAGTTTTTGCAGAATCAAGGCAACTAGGTAAAGCCGTGCAGCTGCACCTACTATTTTTGATATGAGAAAAAACCATGCTCCTGTCTTGTATGTTTTTGGGCCAAAACGTTGATCAAGATAGCCATATATCGTGGTGAGATTTAACCGGTAGTAAAGAGGTAACAAAACATAAGCGATTACCAAATAACCGAAGAAAAAACCAATTACCATCTGCATATAGGTCATATCCAGGTTTCTTACCATTCCGGGAACTGAAACAAATGTCACTCCTGAAATGGATGTTCCAATCATTGCAATAGCCACCACATACCATTTTGATGATTTGTTGGCACGAAAGAACTCTTCATTACCAGAACCTTTCCGGCTGGTAAGATAAGAAATGAGTAATAGTACAGCAAAGTAAGCTGCTAAAACAAATAATATAAAAGCAGACTGCATAAATTTTTTAGTTCATCAACGTTTAAATTCTGACCGTGGATCGATAAAAACAATTCAGCCCACTCCGGTATAATTGATCCTTGTCAAATGTAAAGACTGTCTATAACTAATTGACAGAAAAGGGCATGTTTCCAAGAACATTTAACATGGGTTATCAGAGAGGGCTCATGAATTGTTGTTTATATAAAATTATCAGGAATATTGACTTAAAAATGTATTGGGCTGGTTTGAAGTTTTTTTTATTTTGCTGAAATTTCAATGATTCCAATATCCTTGGGATTAAGATTCATATCAACTTTAATATTGTTCGCGTAAGTTTTCAGAAGCTCTTTTCCATCGGATTTAATTATGTTTATTTCCCCCTCTGATGGAATATTATAATACTTAGGATCAATAGTAAAACTAATAGGAATAACATCATCACTGATACTTGCAAAAGCAATAGCAAGATTTCCATTTTTGGCTTTCCATGTGCCAATATAGATTGATGGCACCTCCTTTTCAAAGGCTGTAACGGTTCCTCCGGTCCTACCCGCGTATATGGAAAGCCTAGAAATATCAATATTTTCTTTAGGGGTTTCCATTTCAGGATTTCTGCAAAACTCCCCGTATAACAAATAATCTAAAGCTTTATATCTTGTTTTGACTATATCCTTTAAATACTCAATCTCTTCTTTTTTTTCGGATGATAAAAAACTATGATAGTTCGCTATCGTAGGTTGCATACCCCACACGAACGACCGTGCTTGTTCCATTAAAAATTGCTTGTCGAACTTTTCATCTAATGGTTGTTCTGTATTATTCGGGGCATATTCTTTTGGCCATAATTCATCATAAGGTGGAGTAACCAAGGATGAATAACTTCCGTAAGTAATTGCATGTTGATGAAAAACTGCTTGGAAAAAAGGAATTGTCTCGATATTACCAACACCTGCATATCTTTCTCTACTAGCCTGTAATGTTAAAAAAGCATCAAGATGCGGAAGCCAATTTTCAGAGGATCCCTCTCCTGTAAAAATTGGTTGCTTAACTCCGTAATCTTTGGAACGAATTTGATTGATAAGTTTTCCTGAGTTTTCTACCCAGTAGTTACCTCCTCCAGTATCGTGGGCATGGCTCTCATCATAACACATTACACTTAAGCATGTTTGATCCATATATACACCATTGGTTTGATAGACATTTACAACACTGTCACATAATGAAGAATAGTGATCTCTCCAGAACTCTGTACCAACGCACATATTTATTAATGAATTGCCAGAAAATATGTTATAAGCATGTGAACGTTCATTCCCATTTATATCTTTTACAGTATAAGGTTTTACTTTTCCCGATTTCCACCCTTCGGCAGCATCTCCCCATTGGATGGCGTTCATGTAAACTATTGAATTAACACCCTCATTTTGTGCTGATCTTACCGCATTAATAAATGACTGTCCACCTTCTCTTGGAGGTAGGTATTCAGGGAAATTGTCATCATATGAGCAATTATGCCACCAGTGCCAAAAAACATTTACATGCAGCCCAAGAGCCTTTTTTAATTCTACTGTCGGCTTAAGAACATTACCGGATTCTCCCCTGTTCCAAACCCATAAAGCTGTGTTTTCAAGCCAGGAAGGTGTTAGGCCATTTTTGAACCTACTTTCTTTTGCCCATTTTTGGTTTAAGGCAAACTCACTGTATATGTTTGCAACATCAATCCAATCACCTTTAAAAGAGCCAATTACTGCCTCATAATTAGGCGTATAAGAGGTTGAACTGTCTCTTATACACATCT
>LSQX01301736.1_pt1 | contig 15552 bp, 13 predicted proteins | sample 654561 | NCBI WGS metagenome assembly LSQX01 (sample SAMN04489861, study PRJNA283612) | anaerobic digester metagenome | isolation source: 4 biogas reactors fed with cattle manure at either 37C or 55C with and... | place: Denmark: Kongens Lyngby | collected 2014 | reverse complement strand
TGTTTCTATTAACCGCTTACTTTTACTCTATAATATAGGTTTCTTAATCAATTAAATTGGTTCAATTAATTCTAGTTTGAATAAACGACACAGTCCATCTTTATACATTAACAAAAAACAAGGCGATCTCTGCTGTTAGTAGAGTTCGCCTTGTTTTTATTCAATTTATTTTAGTTTATTCTAATTTGTCGTTCAACTTATTATTTTAGTGATTTAAAATGTGTTTATTTAGCAGTTTCTATAGATTAATGGACAAATCATCCAAAGCTCTAATCAAGTCGTTTGAGGTAATCAACTCTTCTACCTTGTTGATATCAGTATACATGATACGGTCTTGCTCTAGGCGGTTTACTACTCTACGAGTATGGTCGTAGAAAACTTGTGTACCTTTACCCAGGCCTTTATTGCCTCGAAGATCTAATGCTTGGCAAGCAGTTAAAAGTTCCATAGCCAAGACTTTACGAACATTTTCCATAATTTCTCGGGCTTGTCGAGCAGCAATTGTTCCCATTGATACATGGTCTTCTTGATTCGCTGAAGATGGAATGGAGTCAACTGATGCAGGGTGGGCTAACACCTTATTTTCTGATACCAAAGAAGCAGCTGAGTACTGAACAATCATGAAGCCAGAATTAACGCCTCCCTTTTCAGTTAAGAAAGCTGGTAAACCATTGGATAATGCTGGGTTGACCATGCGCTCCAAGCGACGTTCTGATACATTAGCAAGTTCAGCCAACCCTACTTTTAGGAAGTCAAAGGTGATGGCCATGGGTTGGCCGTGGAAGTTCCCACCAGATATAACACGCTCATCATCAACAAAGATAATGGGATTGTCAGTCACCGCATTGATTTCACGTTCCACAATAGACCATACATAGTTTAAGCAATCTAATGATGCGCCGTGGATTTGTGGTAAACAACGCAATGAATAAGCATCCTGAACACGGAGTTCCCCCTGGGTTGTTGTGTTTCCAGAACCATCCACCAATTCTAGGCAGTTTTTAGCGCAAGCTACTTGACCGGCTTGATTACGAATTCGATGAGTTCCTTCATAATAAGCATCCGTAATCCCCGTTAAAGCCTCAAAGCTTAACATGCCAATCCCATTGGCTTGGCGAATTAAATTGTAAGAATCGTAGACCGTATGGCAACCCACGCTGGTCATAACTTGGGTTCCATTATTTAATGCCAAGCCTTCTTTAGACGACAAAGTAATAATGGGAACGCCTGCCTTGTTCATGGCCTCAGCCCCACTCATTAATTTGCCTTCATAATAAGCTTCTCCTTCTCCAATTAAGGTTAAAGCTACATGGGATAATGGTGCCAAATCACCAGAGGCTCCTAAAGACCCCTTCTCTGGAACATAAGGGATGACATTTTCATTGAGCATACCAATCAACGACTCTAGCGTCTCCAGGCGAATCCCTGAATAGCCTTTGGCTAGGGCATTCACCCTTAAAAGAATAATTCCTCGTACAATATCTTCTGGGAATGGCTCGCCAACACCACAGCAGTGGCTGGTTATTAGATTTCGCTGTAAGGCTTCGGTTTCATCATCATCTATTATAACGTCGCAAAACTTACCAAACCCGGTAGTAATTCCATAGGATACCCGATGCTCTTTAACAAAGCGGTCAACTAGTGCCCGAGCTTTAAGAACTGCCGACTTTGATTCTTCAGTGAGTCCAACTTTCCGATGACCTCTGGTCACTGTAATAAAATCTTCGATGGTTAATGAATTCCCATCCAGAAATAATGTTTCCATATAAATACCTCGTTTTTAATTAATCACAGCCAAATGATCAGATTTTTCAATGATCAAACTGTTAAATGATTCCTATTACTGTTTATTCTCTTGCATGTGAAGGCCGCTGCAAATGTTTTTTATTGATTTACTCAATTTTGACTTGAGCAAAACAATTCATATTTCAGTCAGCGGCCTGGCAACTATTTTTATTTTTCATGAACTGCTTTTAAAGTAGCAGTTTGCGTTGATATATTCCTTCCTATTTTGATGCTTGGATCAGATCTTTAAGGTCCTGCTCAACTTCATCATTGACTAGGTAAGGCAATGTAATATGATCCTGACCAGCCATCATTTCATTGTACTCCATAGAGGTTGTCATCGCATTCTCATTTCTAGCCCACGCACGTCTGGCTACACCGCCCATAACGTCCCATGGCATCGCTGACTTAAGCACCTCATCAATGCGGTCTGAACCATCCAGAACGCAGCCGAATCCACCATTGATTGATTTTCCGATTCCAACTCCGCCACCGTTATGTAAAGCAATAAGGCTCATGCCACGGGCAGCATTTCCAGCAAAAATTTGTGTTGCTTGATCGGCCATAATATTAGATCCATCTTTAATATTAGAAGTTTCACGGAATGGCGAATCCGTTCCACCGGTATCGTGATGATCACGGCCAAGCATGACTGGTCCAATCTCACCTTTTCGAACCATATCGTTAAACTTTAGAGCAATATCCCGGCGTCCAATGGCATCCGAATATAGAATTCTTGCTTGGGTACCAACCACTAATTTATTTTTTTCCGCATCGCGAATCCAAATCCAGTTATCACGGTCTTGATATCGACGATCGGGATTGATGGCTTCCATGGCAGCTTGGTCCGTTTTTCTTAAGTCTTCTGGTTTTCCAGACAAGCATACCCAGCGGAATGGTCCATAGCCAAAATCAAAGAGTCTTGGTCCCAAGATATCTTCCACATAAGACGGCCAAATGAAACCATCTTTATCATCGATACCATTTTTAGAAATTTCTTGAACGCCAGCATCATAGATTGCTTTCATAAATGAGTTGCCATAGTCAAAGAAATAAGTACCACGAGAGGTTAAGGTTTTGATTGCTTCAAAATGCTTTTTCAATGTTTCATCAACTAAATTGTGGAACTTGTCAGGCTCTTCAGCTAATAATCTCGTCCGCTCTTCAAAAGAAATTCCTGATGGACAGTAGCCCCCTGTATAAGGCTCATGACAAGAAGTTTGGTCAGAAAGTAAGTCGATGTGAATAGTATGTTCAATAGCGTAATCAAGTAAATCAACAATATTACCATGGAAAGCAATGGAAACTGCTTCTTTTTGATCCATCGCCTCTTTAGCTCGCTTAAACGCTGCTTCTGCCGTTTCAACTACTTCGCCAACCCAACCTTGATCGTGACGAGTTTTAATTCTTGAGGCATCCACTTCTGCAATAATACCAACACCACCGGCAATTTCGACAGCTTTACCCTGGGCGCCACTCATACCACCTAACCCAGAGGTAATAAATAGTTTGCCGGCTAAGTTGCCTTCATTTGGAATTCCTAGCATCAGTCGACCCGCATTAAGCAAGGTATTATAGGTACCATGCACAATACCCTGCGGTCCGATATACATCCAACCTCCCGCTGTCATCTGACCGTAATTTGCAACTCCAAGGGCTGACGCGCGGTTAAAGTTGTCCAGGTCATCATACATGCCGATCATTAAACCATTTGTAATAATGACCCGGGGTGCCTCTGGGCGACTATGGAAAAGCCCCACAGGATGACCAGAGTAAAGAACTAAGGTCTTGTTTTCATCAAGTTCTTCCAAGTACTTCATAATCAACTGATATTGCATCCAGTTTTGACAGACAGCACCAGTTTCTCCATAAGTTATCAATTCATAGGGATAGAGTGCTACATTAAAATCCAAGTTATTGTCAATCATCACTTGGAAGGCTTTCCCTTCTGTGCAATTTGATTTGTAGTCATCAATGGGTCGGCCATAAATCCTTTCCTTTGGAAAGTAACGATAACCATAAATCTTCCCTTTTTCTTCCAACTCTTGGTAGAATTCCTTGGCCATTTGTTTGTGGTGTTTTTCAGGAATATAACGAAGAGCATTTTTTATAGCCAACAGTTTGTCTGCCTCAGATAAGTGGACCGTCCGTTTTGGCGCACGGCGAATCCCTTCTTTAAACTTAGGATACTCTGGCAGTTCATCATCAAGCCGAATTGTCATTGCATTTTTGATTTGTTCGTTATTCATATTCATCTTTGCCTCCTTATTTTTTAACCCAACGAGCTACTTTTATCTTCATAGTTCTATTGTAATGGATAATCATCATTTAATCGTCAATTTTCAGCCCTAATATAACCATTTACATTTATTAATTCGATAATTTATATGCGTCAAAGTTGCAATTTTGCTGCTATCGTCATTTTTGTTGCACCTTATACCGACTCATCTCCTTCACCAATTTCTCAATTAGCACTTCCTCCCCTTTTCTTCGGTCAGCTTTATGGAAAATTTGAGCATTCACTAAATGGCTACGAGCAACTTTCAAATTCCCCTCTTGGAGTCTGATGAGACCAAGAATTGCTTCTGTGCTCGGTCGTTTCCAATGAGTTCCTAAAATTTGATATTCCATTAAAGCTAACCCAAGGATTCGATCCGCCGCCTCAAAGCGACCCTGCGCCCAAAGAAATCGTCCATACTCAGCATATAAAATATCTAAACACTTATGCAATCGTCCCTCAACCAAGCTGATAGATGCTAGAAATGCTTTATCTGCTCCTTTTATATCTCCCATTGCCTCTCGAGTCCGCCCTATGTAGTTTAATGTTCCTGCTCGAGCTAAAAATCCTGTCTTTACATATCGAGGTTTCCTTAAAATCTCATCCGCCTCATTAAACTGCTTTAATGCTTCTTCAAAGTTTCTTTGGTTAAACTGATTCAAACCAGACAAGCGCAAAACCTCAGCCCGCCTATGTTGGTTCTCATCATCTTTCAAATGATGAATTAATTTTTCCGCTCGCTGAATATTCTCCTCCATAATGCTTCGATTATCTTTTTGTATTCCATAATGAATCAGTTCAATGGTAGCCTTTAATAAATACTCCCAGTCATCTACTTCTTCGGCTTGCTTAACAACCTGGCGGATTATAAGCACTCCTTCATCCTGCCTGCCCCCAGCAATCATACGACGTCCTTTAAGGTAATCAGTAACTAATAGCATTCTTGCCGCTTTTGTGCTCGGTTGGCTTTGGAAATAAAGCTCAACTTCCTTAGCAACCTCTTCCAGCAAGGCATACTGCTTTAATCTCATTTGATCGGGATGGTCCGGAACATCATCTGGCTCCATATCCGAGGGATACATTTGATCATAAAAATTTAAAGTTAATTCCAAGAGAAGTAGTTGATGGCTAAGATAACTTTCATCATCATAAGCTTTCTTAAAGTGCCACGCTCTAAATCGGGCCTCCTCACGTCTGGAAGCACTTGGAAACGGAGCATGTTTTCCTGCTAACTCATGGAGATTTACTCGGTAAAATTCAGGTAGCCGATTATAAATCCATTCACGCAATGGCGGATATTTGAAATATAAAAGTTTATCAGATTCAATTACGAGGCCTTTGTGAACCAACTCTTTTAGTAGATTCATCCAGTCCAATGGTTGAGGAGCAAGAGCTTCAACTAAACCTGGACTAAAACCTTCGATATAAATGCTTGAGATTTCCATCAATTGTCTTTCTTCCCTTGATAGACCAGCCGTCAATTGAGTAAACAATAAGTCTAGTCGTCCTTTGGGTTCTAAATATTCTTGGGCAAGTAAGACATTGCCTTGAGAATAGTCATAAACCTTCTTAAACTCACCGCTTCCTAGTGAGCCCTTAAAGGTATGTTCATGGGCTTTCAAATATTCCATTAATTCTGTCTCACTTAATAGTGGTAGTTCGATTTCACTAACTTCCCCTTGATAAACCAACAATCGTAACGGGTCACAGCTCGCTAGAAAAGCAGAAGTTGTTTTTAAAAGGAAGAAAACGTCATTTTGCTTAAAAGAAAGAAAGTCAATTAAATAAACCAAACTCTCGGAATCAATATATTCTAGATGTTCAGTCACACAAACCACTGGCTGATCTGCCGAATCGTAATTTAGTCTAGGAAAATTTTCAATGGGTTGCCCTTTAAATTGCCGACTCCATTTCACTAGAAATCCCTTGGGTATCTTTTGGTTAGAAAAATCCAGACGAAGTGTGTAAACTTTATTTCTGATTGACTCTAAAAAACTACAAACTAAATCAGTTCGACCAGCTCCTAATTCTCCATGCACAAGGGCATGGGCTGATTTGCTTTTATTTTCAAACCCATTAAACAATTCTTTTAAGGCGCTCAATTGGGGGCTTTCTCTGCCTTTGAAATTCAGTTTCCCTTCGCTTTGCCGCTTGTAATCTTGGATAGAGTCTGCCAGTTTTAATGTTTCAATCTCCGGTTCCACTGACAAATCGTCTTTTAAAATTGTTTTCATTTTAAAAAAACTGGCCAGGGCATCGTTATATTGACCTTCTTTAGCATAGTTTTTCATTAAGCTTCGCAAAGTCATTTCATCGTAGGGCTCTGCTTTTAAGATATCCTTTGCCATAGTGATCACTTTATAACTCTCACCAGATCGAATCGCCCTTTGCAATTGCGTTCTTAGATTGCCCATCATGATTGATTGGTATGCGGTTCGCATGGATAGTAGCCAGGTCTCGTAAACCGGATTGTTTTTAAGTTCTCGACTTTGCATAAAGATGGTAGAAGTGTATCCTGTCAACTCCTCATCAGGCGAAGATTCCACAATGCGATCGACATCCTTAAATAATATGATGTCTTTTGAAATATGAATCCTCTCTCGGGTTGATGCTTGGAATAAATCCACACCAAGGCCACGACGAATTTCATACAAACTATTACGCAAGGATGACTTTCCTTTGGACAGCTCGTGTCGCGGCCAAAAAATGGATGTCACTTCACTGCGGTCCAACTTTTCATGACAAAGAAGAAAAAACAATAGGGCTTCCAGCTTTTTCTTTCCCAATATTTTTTCTTCTTTGTCAATGTAAATTCTCGGCTCACCCAAAAAGAAAACCTCTACTTGCATGAATACCTCCATCGTCATTTCTTATCTTTATCATACACTAGGCTGATGTTTTTTGGCTATAAAAATCCCTTCGAGTCTACCCCTTATAACTGTTATAATGGAATCAAACTACACCTCTACCTGAAAGGAGTCTTATTTTATGAATCCCAATCGTTTAGCGGCCATCTGTCACTTGATGGAAAAACACCAAGCAGAACAGCTGATTATTTCTGATCCCTCCACCATTTTTTATCTTACAGGAACCTGGTTTTCTCCTGGTGAGCGTCTTTCTGCGCTTTTAGTAAAGCAAACCGGCGAAACTCTTTTGATTAATAATGAACTGTTCCCTCTTCCTGAAAACTTTAAGATCCCTACTTATTGGATCAAAGATACTGATGATCAAATCCGTTTAATGGCTGATTTAATTACTTGTAAAAAGATAGCCGTGGATAAAAATTGGCCAGCTCGTTTTTTAATTCCCCTCATGGAGCTTTTGCCTGACAATCATTTTTCTTTAGCCACTCCCATTACAGATGGGGCACGGTTGATTAAAGATGCTTCGGAGCAAAATTTGATGCGGCATGCTTCTAGCCTAAACGACAGTGCCATGAAGCTTTTATCCCAGGAAGTCACTGAAGGTGTCACAGAAAAACAGTTAGCTAAGCGTTTAGCAGAAATCTACGTCGAGTTAAACACAGACGGCTTTTCCTTTGATCCTATTGTTGCCTTTGGTGCAAATGGTGCTGATCCCCACCATGAAATTGATGACACTCCAATTAAAAACGGAGATAGCATCATCATAGATATCGGCTGTAAGAAAGATTCCTATAGCTCCGATATGACTAGAACTTTTTTCTTCCAAGAAGTCTCTGAAAAATCTCGCGAAGTCTATGAAACTGTAAAAGAAGCTAATCTTTTAGCCATACAGGCAGCCAAGCCTGGCAATCGGTTCTCTGATGTTGATAAGGCAGCTCGTGACTATATCTCAGCTAAGGGTTACGGTGAGTATTTCACGCATCGTACAGGCCACGGAATTGGTATTGATGTCCATGAACCAGAAGATGTTTCCAGTAGCAATGACTCCATCCTAAAACCAGGTATGATTTTCTCCATCGAACCTGGAATTTATCTGTCTGGTGAAATCGGTGTTCGAATCGAAGACCTTGTGTTAATCACAGAAGATGGGTGTGAAGTCCTCAATGAAGTTAGTAAAGACTTAACAATTCTAGAATCAAAAGAGTAGGTTCATGAATCATGTCAAATAAAAACTAAAAGATGATCGGGTATGATACTGTTTGACACTAAAATCCATGCGATTCTCTGCGATTCCAAAATTTATAAAACCTGTGATATAAAAAATGTAAGTGGATGAGCTGAAGTTCATCCACTTACATTTTTTGTTGGAATATTGGTTTAGTCATTTCTATTTTATATTGTTTGCAATATCCTCTTTACTTGAAAATACCATAGGTACGGTTGGCATTTTGGACAAAAATAATACCATTACCCGGTTCATCCAACTTTAGGTCTTTTGCAATCTCATCGACAATTCGATCCGTTGCATCCACTTCTGACAGGATTAAGACGATTTCTTTCTCTGGTTCAATGTCCATGGCAAAGACTCGCCTCACTTCATGCACCCCAGCACCACGAGCATTTATTATTGTTCCACCCTTGGATCCACCGCGTTCTGCTGCCTTGATAGCAACTTCCGCCATCCCTTTATCAACAATAGCATTTATAATATGGTACTTTACTTGATTCATTTCATCCTCACCTTCCCTCGTCTCACACACAATATTTCTACTTCCGGTAATGTCACAAACTGACGTCGTGAAAGCTATTCCATGATTTGGCTTTGCAAATTGAAATTTCTCACTAATGTCAGCCGCTACTTTATAAGCAACATCCTGCTCTGCCAATAGGTAAAGAATCTCTTTGCGAATATCAGCTAAGCCCAAAAAGTCTAGTATTTTACTGGGAACTGTCCCCGTACCCATAGTGACGGTGCCTCCCTTTACGCCATGCTTTCTAGCATATTTAAGGATTCGCTCAGCTTGACCATCGTTGACAATGACGCAAATAAGTTCAGCTTTTATATTCCTAATTGTACTTGGCATATTAATCAACCGCCTCCTTTTTAGACTTTACTTTAAAGATAATTCCCAGAATCAGTAAGGCAACAATCGGTGTGGTTGCAACTAAAGCAATCAGTCCAAACCCATCCACCATGACATCTGCATGGGGGATAGCCTGTGCTGCCCCTTGGGCAAAGGCTAATATAAATGTCGCCGTCATTGGACCGGATGCGACACCACCTGAGTCAAAGGCGATCCCGACAAAGAGCTCTGGAGCGAAGTGAGCTAAAATAATTGAAATCAGATACCCTGGTAATAGATAATGCCATAGTTGAACCTGAGGCACTATAATCCGGATAATGGAAAGAGAAACGGCAAGGGCAACTCCTATTGATAATGTTGCCATAACGATATTACGACGCACATAACCACTGGTTACATCTTCTATTTGATGGGTCAAAACATACACCGCAGGCTCTGCTAAAATCGTCACCATCCCCAAAATAAATGCAACCCCAATTATATAACCCATGTGATCTAAAGAGGCTAACTCATAACCTACCACTCGACCTACTCCCATAAAGCCACCGTTAACCCCTAAAAGGAATAAAACTAGCCCTAGGAATGTAAATAAAATACCAAAGAGGACCTTACGAACGTTGGATCTGGACATTTTAAAGGATGTAATCTGGAAAAATATATATATAATTAAGATTGGCAATAAAGCTATGGCAATTTCCTTTGCAATAATTGGTAATTTCGTTAGAAACACACCTACAATTGATGAGCCAACAACTTCAACATCGACCTCTCCTGAAATTTCACCCACTCGAAAGATTAGGCTCATAACCATAATTCCTAGGATAGCTCCTGTAGAGGCTAGACCTACGAGTCCGAAACTGTCATTCTCTGATGATTTACTATCTTTCTTCATTTTAGAGACACCCAGTGCTAATCCCAAAATAAAAGGAACGGTTAAAGCCCCCGTAGTAGCACCTGAGGAGTCAAATGAAATCGCTAAAAATTCAGGTGACATTAATACTGCCAAGGCTAGGATAATCCCATAAACAATCGTCAGCATTATATGCAGAGGGAAGTTTTGTACAATTCGAACTAGTCCTAAGGTTAACATCACAGCAACGCCAATACTAACCACTAGAAGAATTAAAAGCTTTGATAATAATCCCCCCGTTACCATATCCACTTGATCCGCCAAAATATGCAAATCAGGTTCAGCAATTGAAATGAAGAAGCCTAGGATTAAACCTGTAATAATTAAAAACCAAAGTTTACCTGATTTTGCCAAGGTTGTTCCTAGATTCACTCCAATGGGAGTAATTCCCAACTCTACCCCAAATAAAAAGATTGTAAGTCCTATAATTATCAAGACAGATCCAAGAAGGAATCTTGCCATGACCCCCTCTTCCATGGGCACTAAGGTTAAGTTAAGAATAATTACAATTGTAACAATTGGTAGCACCGACATTAATACTTCTTTAAGTTTTGAATAAATAACGTTCAACAAACCACTCCCTTTTCCAAATTTTAAAATAAAAGGATCTTTGGTCCCTGGTCTATTTAGCTTTTAATCATTCCATAGAATGTTTACCTAATCCACTGAATCTAACGTATTGATCAGTGGTGCTCAGGGAGTATTTTTCTTTAATAAGCCTTTATCTAAATGAAGAATTTCTTTTAAATTGTACCATCACGCCTCTTATATGTCTAACTTCTTGATGAATCTGGAGTCTCTTGAAATATAGTTCTTCTTCGATGAAACCGGCCATTCCACCACAAGTATTTAACCTTTTACGCATTAAGTGACTTGATGTCATTGTTTCTTTCAGTATTTCCAAGAATCTTTTATCCATGAACTCAATTTAATAAATGAGGTCCGCCCTCGTTTTATGTGATTTTCTTACTGGTGTGTTTGATTTAATCTGTCAAACCCATGATGGAGACTCGGAAGGACATGCTACGTTCTCCCACATCAGACACTAATGTAAATGTTGTGTCAGCGTTTACCTCTGGATTAATCAAGAAATTTAATCGGTCGTAATTAACCCCCTCTTGACGATTGGCAATGATTTCCGGTTGGAAAGTCTGAGAAGTAACTGGATTATCATTTCGGATTAACTTCCAGCCACTGGTGTCATGAGGATTATCGGGAACTGAAATCACAATCTCATCCCCAGGTGACACATGAAGCGTAATGTTGGATAAATCATATAGATGATGCTCTTGCAAAAGACCATTACCTTCGTGGAGAGTTGCTGCTACAATAACCATTCTCTCCACCGGAGGGTTGTAATCAACCATCAAATCATCCATGACTCGCTCAACTTCTAGTACAGGGTCTTTTTCCGTATCATAGGTAAATTGAGTTGATTTTTGACAACCGGTTAATAGGAATACCACTGCCAGACTAAAAAATAATTTGTGCCTCCATTTATTCTTTTTTGATACCTTAAACTGGTTTAAACTCATGTCCTGTTTCCTTTCATTTCTTGTTTGATATTAGATTGATTTTCAAATGGTGAATTTATTTTTTATTTGTTTCATTTAACGCACTGTACATATCTCTTTTGCTTGTCAATGGTATACTTTACTCTCATTTCAATTCCATGACTATCAGTAAATCCAAATCTATTTTACAATTTATCACAATATTATTATACAATGTAACATTAAAATACTCCTAAAAGTTTATCCTAAGTTTTAGTTTTAGGTCAATCTATCATTCTCATACTCTTTCGCATCGTTTCTAAAGCTCCTTGAAAACCTAAGGAATTAATGATTCAGAAAATCTTCCTTGGAATTATATCACTTTCTTTCTTCTTGACACCTTAAATGTTAAGTGAATAATATGTTATCTTTTGAGGAAGTGCTTGAACTGGATTTTTATGTGTTCTATGCTAATCATACAATGAACCCAACTTTTAAAAGGAGATTACATCTTGGTTGAAAAAAAAGTTGTAGTTGTTAACGAATCTGGAATCCATGCACCCTTGGCTGCATCTGTTGTAAATTTTGTGCGCAACTACAATGGAGTGGTTGAAATCTGTTGCAACGAAAAGAAAGGGAATTTAAAAAGCATACTGTCAGTCTTATCTTTGGGAATAAAGCCCGGAGCAACTGTAACGCTTTGCATAGATGGTGAAAATGAAGAGCTATTTGCCAAGGAACTAACGGAGTTCATTGGCAAATTAAAAGAGTAAACACTTAGGTTATAAATTCAAAGTTTTACATTCAAAGTTATAACCTTAAAGTATGATTACTCGGTTGAGTAAAGGGGCGGTAGTCCATTATTCAATTAAACGCATAAACAGGAGGATTTTATGGATATCCAAGTGATCAAACCAGAACATTTCAAATCAACAGCTTGGTCAGGAGGCCTTAGTCGAGAAATAATGATTTTTCCATCTGATGCTGAATATGGACCTCGTGACTTTCTATACCGAGTTAGCACAGCAGTTGTAGAATCCAGAGAATCCATCTTTACAGATTTACCAGATTATAATCGCTTTATAATCCCGCTAAGTGGCGAACTAACTTTATTTATCAATCAGAAGCCACAACACCTTGAACCTTTTAACGTACTGGCCTTTGATGGCGCTGCCAAAACCACTTCCCTGTCAGGACCTAACCTCACCGATCTCAATTTGATGGTTAAAAAGGGCTTCTCAGCAACAGTTCAGGTGGTAGGCTTTGAAGAAATTATGGAAATAAATTTAGAAAATGATCAGTTAATTGTTCGAGTTCAACTTTGTGAAAATGGCTCATTTCAGTTTATTCAAGACGCCATATTTAAGCCCATGGGACTCATTCCACCTAGTCCACTGCTAAAAAATGACCAATTGGCTATCATCATGACACTACCTCAGAATCCTAATGGTCCAGACTTAGACGAATTATCCGCTTCAATGTTTTAATTCTTTTTCTCTGCTATCGTCCGCCCTATTAAACCACCTTTTGCCCTCCCCTTCGTCATGTGATACTTTATGTTCACAGGATCTGTTTCGTTTTTTTAATCCAAAATTCAGGTCCTTCAACTCTAAAGGAACTGATATAATAGAAGTAATAATAACTTTTAACCCTTAACCTTGGAGGTGTCACCAATGGATTTACAAGACCGCAATGAACTAAGAGAACTTAAGAAACGTTTGCGCAAAGAAACTCTTGCTAAGCGAAAAGCTTTAGCTGAAGAAACACCACTGCTATTTGAAGAATTCTCCTCTAAAATTATAGAAACACTAAAATTAACAGATGAATATAAGAAAGCCCGTACAATCATGGTTTTTGTTTCCTTTGAAGACGAAGTCATGACCCATCAGTTCATCAAAGATGCCTTAGCTGATGGAAAGAATGTATATGTACCGCATATCCTTAAACTAGAGAAACTAATGGTCCCAGCACAAATTTTTGACTTCGACAAAGATCTTAAGCCTGGCTATTATGGTATTCTTAGTCCCATAGAAGACCAAGTACAAATAAAAGATCCCGCAGAAATTGATTTAGTTGTCACTCCTGGTGTGCTTTTTGATGAACGTGGATATCGCATCGGTTACGGTGCAGGTTTTTATGACCGTTTCTTTTCTAAATTGGATTCTGACGTTCCTAAAATCGGATTAGGTTTTTCCCTCCAACAAACAAAAGAGGTTCCTATTGACGAGTTCGACATCCCAATTCATGCGTTAATTACTGAAAATGGAATCACCGTCTTTAGACAACCGAAATAAACCAACTTATTGCATATATCTTTTTAAAATAATTCTTTTAAAAAAGTAGAGTGATCAAAAAAACTGATCACCCTACTTTTTTGTTTGTCTACAAAGTTTCTTCTGCAATGACTTCCATAAACATATAGTAATCATCCATCTCGGTTTCTTCAGCAGGCGTTAATAGGATTTTCTCTAGTTGTTCAGGAATGCCTGCCCCTTTAATGTTTTCAAAAACCTCTTCAATCCGGCGTTCATATAATTCTTTTGATTCAAATTGCTGGATTGCAATCCATTCTTGCTCATTGTTATTATTTCTTATAAATTGCATTCTTCCACCCATACTGTTTAGATAGGTGTCAGCTATTTCTTGCTGAATATCTAGGAACTCCTCTTTCTTTTCAGGAATCACTGAGTATCTTAAAATTCTTGTATACATTTTTGCCCTCCAATAGTAAACTTCTTTTATTATACTATCAGATTACAATACTAGCCATTTTTATGCACTTAATTCTTTATTTTTTCCGTACTTTGTATCCGTTTCGTTTCTTTCTACTTAATTAAACAATTTTTTTCAAAATGGAGCTGTTAATTACCCATTTATTTTCTTTGACGCCCCACGGGAGCCAATAAAATAGTAAACTCCTCTTCTCCATCTACTCCAATTAATTGATCAATCTTTTTTTGATCGTAGGCACCAATTGCACAAGTTCCAAAGTTAATAGACTCACAGGCTAAATATAGATTTTGGCAAATATGCCCCACATCAACTGCAATAACTTTTGCAGATGCAAAATCATAACGCCATTCCATCCGATAAGGAATGGATGCCCATATGAATAAGACATTGCAGCGAGAAGCAAATAGTTGGTTTAATGCGGCCTCATTAACCCGCTGCTCTAAGTTTGGCACTTGCTGAATCAGTCCTAGTTTATGTTCCAAAGGAAGGTAACGGTAAATCCCTGGAACCAGACCCTCTACCTTAAATATTGCTAAATAGGTTTCCGTTGAATGGCGATTGCCAGCTGATGGAACATTTCGTAAGACTCGATGGGAACTCCTTGAGCGTACTCCTGCAGTCGCCCAGAGAAGAAAGGCTAACTCTTTTAAGTCCATCACATTTAAATCAAACACTCGCCTTGATTCTCGATCTTTGATAATCTCTTGAAAGTTTTTCATAGGAAAATCGAAGCTTTCCTGCCCCGGCAGAGAAATTAATTCTCTCCCTGTCCATGGTTTATCCACTTCTGGCATAGAAACACCATTATTTTGGTCCGTGCTTTGAAAATCCACTTCATTTCTCACATTGTCCTTTAAAAACTCTCTCCACTCTTTAATCTTAAGCCAATCCATTATGCTCTCCTTGTATCATTTTAAGGCCGAGATCTTAAGATCCCAGCCTATTGTTTTCTCTATACTCTTTAAACTTTTTCAATTGAAATCTAACAACACATAATGTTATTTTTCGTTTAAGAACATGGTGACTAGTGATAGGAAGTGATTCATCTCCCCTTCCTTTATATCATCATTGATTCCACTTTTATAGATATTGATGTGGTCAAATAGAAGTGTCACGCTCACTTGGTCTGATTCTACCTCATAGATTAAGTCTTTAGAATCACTTGTAAGTTCCTGGTTGGATCCTAAGGGATATTTATCTAAAGTTGTCTTTACGTAAGCTGTTAAATCATCCTTTAATATCGTTTTGCCATCCAATTTAATTTCAAGAATTGGAATTCCACTGGGAGTTTGCTGACCCCAAATGATTTCATACTCTCCTGATTTGCCCTTAAAAGTTAAGCCCATACCCTCATTCTCTTGGAAGCCCATAACTGGTATGCTCCATTGGTAGTCACTTACATCCA
>LSQX01339437.1_pt1 | contig 15557 bp, 15 predicted proteins | sample 654561 | NCBI WGS metagenome assembly LSQX01 (sample SAMN04489861, study PRJNA283612) | anaerobic digester metagenome | isolation source: 4 biogas reactors fed with cattle manure at either 37C or 55C with and... | place: Denmark: Kongens Lyngby | collected 2014 | reverse complement strand
AGGTTCTGGGCTACACAGGCCAGAGAACCATTCAGGCACTACGAACACAAGGAGCTGGGCTTCAACTACCGGATGAGCAATGTTTGTGCTGGGATCGGTAGGGGGCAGCTTAGGGTCCTCGATAAGCGGATTGATAAAAAGAGGTACATTTTCAATTACTACAAGGAGCACTTAAGGGACCTGGAGGGCCTAGCGATAATGCCCATTCAGGACTACGATGATCCTAATTACTGGTTGAGCTGTATTATACTGAGAGGAAAAGTGAGTCCTATTGAGATCATCGAGGCGCTTGAGGTTGAGAACATTGAGTCAAGGCCGATCTGGAAGCCCATGCATTTGCAGCCCTATTACAAGGTTTTTGACTTCATCACATTGCAGCGAACAATTAGTATATCAGAGGACATTTTTAACAGAGGGGTTTGCTTACCTAGTGATGCAAAGATGGGAGACGAAGACCTGGCGTTCGTCGTGAGAGTTATTAGGCGACTCTGGAACCAGTAGGTTTGAGAGAGCTGGGTAGGGGTGGTTCGGATGTATAGGAAGTATGTAAAAAGGCTTATCGATGTCATATTGGGCGCTGTTCTGCTGATAGTCACTTCTCCCATAGTCATCGTGGCGGCCCTATTTGTCAAGATGGATTCTAGAGGTCCAGCTTTTTTTACCCAGATGAGGATCGGCAAGGACTGTAAGGTGTTCAAGCTTTACAAACTAAGAACGATGCAAGTGGAGACTCGTGGCATAGATGGGAGAGTGTTGGACGACTGTGAGCGAGTGACAAGGGTGGGCAGGATAATACGAAGGCTAAGCATCGATGAGCTGCCTCAGCTGATCAACATTGTTAAGGGAGACATGAGTTTTGTAGGTCCAAGACCCCTATTGGTGCGCTACTTGCCATATTACACTGATGAGGAACTGAGAAGGCACGAAGTAAGGCCTGGTATCACGGGACTTGCACAGATAAACGGTAGAGGTTTCTTGCAGTGGGAAGAAAGATTCAGGTATGACCTCCAGTACGTGGATAACTTGAGTTTCGAATTGGATGCCAAGATAGTGTTGGGGACGATCGCGCAAGTGGTGAAGGGTTCGGGGTCCTCGACTGTGCGGCCTAGTTATCTGGTGGATTTTGATGAGCATAGGCGATTTGTCAGATTAAGGTAATAGTAATGCATGTGGGGGTGCATCAAAATGGGAAAGAGACTACTCGTTCTGGGTATCGGGCCATCACAAGTCGATTTGATTTCTGCGGCTAAAGACATGGAGATGGAAGTATTGGCGTGCGCTCGGGATGCAAATGGCCCAGGAAGATTGCTCGTCGATGAGTTTAGGCAAATAGACATAATGGACGTAGGGGCTGTTACGGCGTATGCGGCTGAAAAGAAAGTGCATTTTGTGTTTTCGATGGGGCTAGAGGGAGCTATACCGACGATAGCGAACGTGTCCGACGCATTGGGGTTACCGAGTTTTTGCCGCGTTGCAAATCTGCCGGTGCTACAGGACAAAGCCCGGTGGCGAGAGGCCCTGGGGGATATGGAGGGAAATGTCCCATATGCGACGGGGAGAACGCCCGAAGACTTCACGCATTGGCGCAAGTATCCTGCTATTCTGAAGCCGGTAGATGGCTCTGGTCAACGGGGCGTGTACAGAGTCAACAGCCACAAGGAGTTGGAGAGAGTCTTTGTTGATGCCGTCAAACACTCGAGAAAAAAGGAGCTTCTTCTTGAGGAATTTGTTGAGGGACCTGAAGTGTCGGTCAATACGTTCATGCATAAAGGATGCCTAAGGTTTGCCGTGATATCAGATAGAATTTCTTATTCGGAGTATCCCGGGGGCATAATTTGGGAGCATCACATACCTTCACAAGTTGTTGACGACGAGGTGGAAAAAGCGATCAAGACACTAGTAACGGAAGTCAACCGGAAAATGGGGTTTGAAAATGGCCACGTCTATTTTCAACTAAAAGTTCAGGATGGCTCTCCGAAGTTGATTGAGTTCACCCCCAGATTTGATGGTTGCCACATGTGGAGACTAATATATGAAAGCATGGGCATAGACCTAAGGAGGGTAGCGTTGGAGGTTCTATCCACGGGGGAAAGCGAGACTCTAGAACATGCACAGTACCAGGTCCCTGAAGGCAACTTCACATTGCGATTTATATCTGATAAGCCTGGAACGGTCTTTGACCAGGGAAACTATGAGATTCCTTCAAATCCATTGTACCTGGAATGGTACTATGCGAATGGTGATAAAGTGAAGACTGTCACCGGGTACCTGGAAAAGGTAGGGTATATAGTGTTCAAGGAATGAATGCTATTCGCACGCGGGAAGGCGGTATATATGGCCGTTCTTCTGAAATCGCGTCGATTTGACGGCGAACGTGCCGTTCTGTTCATGGGATTGGGTGATCAACGGCGGGGCCGATATCTCACCCGGTAGTCGAGTCTTTAAGAGAGTTGGTCTATGAATGCGAGTATTGGCAGGCATGGAATGGATGATGAAAAAAAGGCGTACCATCGTGGTCCTAACTTCCAGTTCCCCATGCCAGACTACACCAGCCTAAGGCAGTAGTAACCCGCACAGTCGAGTGGAGTTGCGTTTAGGTCCATCATCTGTTTGGCGGAGTAAGTATTCACGGAGACACGTTGTACCATTTTCTGCTAGAGGGTTGGGTGCAACAACATTCAGATCGTTGTCGCCTGAGAAAATGTCCCGCACGGCTTGTCTAGCTACTAATAGTCTGGGACAATTGGAGAGAGGTTTTGGCCGATTCAGAGTTTGGCCCCATAGCGTTGTGCGACGTCATGGAGGATGAAGGTGAGAAGATGTTCAGAATAATCGAAGTGGATCAGGCTCAGACATGGGATAACATAGTGTCGACTTTTCCACAAGCAGATGTCTTTTATCTTAATCAATACGCTAGGGCATGTCAGTTGAGGGGCGAAGGTGAACCATTTCTGTTTTATTATGAGGACTCAAAAACCCGAGGGATAAATGTAGTGATGCGGCGCGATATCTCAGACATACCGCATTTCAGTGAGCTAATACCTGCCAAGACGTATTACGATCTGAGTTCTCCATATGGTTACGGCGGTTTCATATTTGAAGGTGAGGATCCCAAACGAGTCTACCATGCCTTCGATGAGTATTGCATAGAACAGGGATACATAAGCGATTTCGTACGTTTTAACCTCTTTGGTGGAGCCCTTAAGCATTATAGCGGAGTGATAGTTCAACGCGGCAGTAACGTCGTGAGGTCTCTAGACGAGTCTCTGAGCGAAATTGAGGCGGACTTTGACAGAAAGGTCCGGAAGAATTTGAGAAAAGCACGAAATGTGGGTCTGGAAATCGAGATCGATATGACCGGAACGCAACGGATGGGGGAGTTCCTCAGGATATACTACTCCACAATGGCTAGGGCAGGAGCTCACTACCGCTATTATTTCCCCGAGGATTACTTCCGTGAAATAAACAAGATGATGGGACACTTTGCATATTTCCACGTGCTCTACGAAGGCAAGGTTATATCCACCGAGCTAGTCTTGTACGGTAGTGATAGTTGTTATTCGTTTTTAGGGGGAACAGACGCGGATTATTTTAACTTGAGGCCAAACGATTTCTTGAAGTATGCAGTCATTGAGTGGGCAAAAGAGGCAGGGCTGAAGAGGTATATCCTAGGCGGAGGATTTAAGGGCGAAGACGGGATTTTTCGGTTTAAGAAGTGTTTCTCTCCCACGGGGATTGTGCCATTCTTTACTGGTCATCAGGTATTTCGTAAAGAGGAATATGATATGTTGTTGGCCTTGCGAGGCGGAATCCCTGGGCACGCCCAAGCTGACGACTATTTTCCTGCATACCGTCGATTACTCTACGATAAGGGGATTACCACCGTATAAAGTGGTTCGCTGATTGCTGCGGAAAGAAGGTGTGGTAAGCTTGCGAAAAGCCATACTGATAACTGGTGCTGGCGGCTTTTTAGGGAAAGAGCTGACGAAGCAGTTGCTGAAGAACGATGACTATAGTGTAATAGCTGTCACGTCGCAGCGTGACAGCTTGCTGAATCTGATGGGTTACCATCCGAATCTTCGTGTGATACGGATAGAAGATCTGGTTGGTTGCAATGTGTATTTTGACAAGAGCTTGGACATTGCTATCAACTGTGCGTTCCCAAGGACGTCGGACCCATGCGAACTCGCGAAAGGAGTCTGTCTCACGGAGCAGTTGACGAGGAGTATTCTGAAGCTTGGTGTGGGTAGGTTGATCAATATTTCATCCCAGAGCGTCTACAGCCAAAAGGCGAAGAGTGTACCCGATGAGGATTCGCAGGTGTGCCCAGAGTCGTTGTATGGGATGGCGAAATTAGCTTGTGAGCGGGTTGTCGCTATTATGTGTCAGAGTGCAAACGTAGGATACTCCAACATTAGGATGGCGAGTCTATTCGGAGTTGAGTTTCACGCAAGAGTGATAAATCGGTTCGTAAGGGATGCTGTCGAAGGTAGACCAATAACCGTTTATGGAGGAACACAGAAAGTCTCGTACCTTACCGTTGAGGATGCCGCGTTAGGAATCATTGCCATGGTTGAAAACTCTCACAGACCTTGGAGCGATGTTTACAATCTGGGAAGCAATCAATCAATGTCGTTGTCAGACTTGGCTGAGGTTGTGAGGGTGTTGGCAAGGGCATACATTACCAACGAAGTGTCTCTTGAGAAAAAAGAAGCCGTAGATGACTTTAGTAATCTGATCAACAGCAGAAGGTTCTTCGAGGACTTCAACTGGCAGCCCAAGGATGACATTGAGATGATGGTTCGAGACTCTTTCGAGTACTACTCTAGAGGCGTTGTTCTCACTTAGCAATAGCAACTTCACGTGAATGTTATGTGGCTTTTAGTAATGGTTATTGCAAGAGCGATGAGGAATGATATCTACGGAGGCCTAAGATAGTTGACACAAAGGGTGATATTGCAGAAGAGTCGGTTATTTGGTGAGATAATTCCCACCCTATTGATTGTGATCTTCGGAGTAGCCGCAGTAGCTAGGAATCTTTTTCCCGAGGGTTCTATGCAGCGCATTGGATTCATCGTGATCATGGCAGTTGTGGGTGGTATTAGCCATGTTTATGCTTTCATCCTTCGACCATGCAAGCGGCACATAGCCGTGTTCTATTTGCTATACTGCTCGATCGTCCTATGTTCCTTTTTTTCTGAGAACTACACGATTTACGATTATCTGATGCCCGCCGTCTATTTGGGTATTGGCATCCTACTGCTCGAGTTTAGGACGGATTATGTGTTGATCGCGTGTTATCATCTTGCGATAGTGCTGTTGTTTGCTGCCCATGGGCCCAAGGGTCTAAGTCAGGGCATCTTTCACGGTAGTAGCCGTAATTATCACTCGGTTTACGTTCTATTTAGCAGTCTACTGGTGTACATCGCCGCTGTTAAGAACGGGCGCGATATAACCGTTTTCCCGGCATTAACGGCGTTCGCCATTAGTGTCTTGTCTATAGGAAGGAGCGGGATTGTAGCTTCAGGGGTGCTTCTGGTGGCTGTGATCGTTCATCGGTACTACAACGATCTGAAGTCCTCAAAATATTTTCGGATACTACTGATCGCCGTCTTGCTGTCCGTGGCGTTCGTGCTCAGCGGCCCAGCGTTATATGCGTTTCTTTCGGATAAATACTTGTATAGACTACAGGTCCTTGGGTTGTCAGATCGCGCGAGGCCAGCAATTCTCAGAGAGTATATTCGGCTAATGTTGACGTCAACTCGGTTTTTTGTGTTTGGAGTACCGACAGGACAAAGCCATGTTTTTGCAGCGTATAAGTACAACTTACACAACTCGTTTCTGCGCTTGCATTCGCTTTTCGGCCTAATTGGCGTTATCGGGGTTATTACCTTAACGTTGACGAGTATCGTACACTATTGTAGAAAGAGAAGAATCCATTTAGCATTCCTCTTAGTCGTTTTTCTTAGAATAAGTACGGACGCAGCTGCTTTCCACGGGATTTTCGATCCGCTCATTGTCTACTTGCTCTTGTATCCTCATTGGGTCGTTCGAGACAAAGAGGGGCGTGCAGTCAACCGGAGATGACGGCTTCAGTAGGTGAACGAGCAAACCGTGAACATGTCGCGCCAAGCCACAGTGTCCTCCGCTTTGGTGGCAAACGATTGTAGGACTGGAGGTAGGATGATGCCTTCGCTCAGAGCGTTGCTTATTGTAGTGTACCGATACCTGACGCTTAAAGGTATACGAAATTACGAAAAAGCTCCTCCTGATGTAAGAGTATGGCGGTCGTTTTTGAGGAGTATTCCAGAACCAGAGGATGACATCGAAAGGTGTTATGCGAGATATAGGTGCAGGATGTTTTACTTTGGATTTGGATACAAACTGCTTGCAAATGTCGCCAGTTTTTGTGCGCTTTTGCTATGCGTGCCAGTCTTTTTTCGGAAGGAGACTCCCGGTGTAGATGCCGCACAAGAAGGCGGAGTAGTCCTCGTGAGGGATATGAACGTAGATTACTCTGACATATTGCCTGAACCGCTAGGCAGAGCAGAACGTCTTGAGGTAGTAAGTAAGCCTACCTATAGAGAATGGTATCTCAGTAAGGAGTCCAAAGCCCTGTTCCTAAAGTGTCTAAGGCGTCGCCCTCTGCACTTCTATCTTAATTTCCTGATCCTCCGAGATTTGTGCACTTACACAACAATACTTGGGAAGTATCGTCCTGAGGCAATAGCGGTGTATGTAAATGAAAGAAACATTGCGGCACCCGTAGTCTCGTTGATGTGTGAAACGCAAGGTTCGGCGTTTGTGTCGTTTATGCATGGAGAATACTTGTTGCAGTTGATCCACGGGTTTATGCGGTTCTCCAGGTTTTACGTCTGGGATGAGCATTACATTGATATGTTTGAAAATGACTTACGGTGCGCAAAAGGTCAATTTGTGGTATACTGCCCGGAAAGATTCCGTCGCCTGATGGAAGAAGCCAGCGAGAGTGATTCTGTTCCCGAGTATTACGCGACGTACTATTTTAGTGCAGAAAGCAAGAGGAGAGTTAAACGAGTCGCTGATGCATTTCGGCAGTTGAAGGCTCAAGGCAAATTGTGCAAGATCCGCCCGCATCCTAGGAACTCCGATTTGGAGCTCCTGAGAAGAGAGTTCAAAGACTTTCTAATCGAAGATCCGACCAAAGTATCAGTATTGGATTCGCTCAAGACCACACAGTTCGCGGTCGGTTTGTCTTCCACAGTGTTGTCAGAAGCGTTCTTTTTGGGAAAGGAAGTAGTGATAGATGACATTTCGGAAGTGGAACGATACAATAGTCTGAAGGAAAGGAAGTATATCATGTTGCAGCGACGTCATAGGCTCTTGTCAGAGCTTCTCGGGTCAAATACGGAGACTCGCTGTGCGGAGCAAGACAACCTGTGATTAGCGTACGATCATTATTGCCGAACATTATTATATGGTGTCCGGGCCAGTTAAACAGAAGGGGTAGATATGATGTTGGACGGTAGTTCGATTTTGATAACAGGCGGGACAGGATCCTTCGGGAAGAAGTTTACAGAGATGGTCCTAGGCAAGTTTGAACCCAGAAGGATAATCATCTACTCGCGGGATGAGTACAAGCAAGACCTACTAAAGAAAGAGCTCTCCCTGAAATATTCCGACAAGCTCTCAAAGTTGAGGTTTTTCATAGGCGATGTGAGAGATAAGGACAGATTGCTTAGAGCCTTTAGGGATGTAGACTATGTGGTTCATGCCGCTGCGATGAAGCAGGTACCCGCGTGTGAGTATAATCCTTTTGAAGCGATCAAGACCAACATACATGGTGCCCAAAACGTCATAGATGCTGCTCTAGAAAGAGGAGTAAAAAAGGTCATTGCGCTATCAACGGATAAAGCGGTGAACCCAATAAACCTGTATGGGGGTACCAAACTGGTATCTGATAAGCTGTTTATTTCGGCTAACGCATACAGTGGAAAAGACGGCACTTCTTTTTCGATTGTCAGGTACGGAAATGTTGCTGGAAGTAGAGGTTCAGTTATCCCGTTTTTCCTGAACCTGCTTAAGAATGGCGCATCCGAGCTACCGATCACGGATTTCGAGATGACCAGGTTCTGGATTACCCTGGAAGAAGGGGTAGAGCTGGTGCTTAAGGCGCTAAAGGAATCCAAAGGTGGTGAAACGTACGTATCCAAGCTTCCGTCCTTCAGGGTTGTGGATCTAGCGAAAGCTCTGAAAAACGACGTCAAGTTGCGGGAAGTAGGGATACGTGAAGGCGAAAAAATCCACGAGGTCATGATAACGAGGGACGATTCGCGAACCACTTATGAATTTGAAGATCATTATATCGTCTATCCACAGTTTGAATGGTGGAATTTCGAGAAGTATTTCACACCAGGGGGGAAGTTGATACCGCGTGGGTTCGAGTACAGTTCGGGCAATAATACTCACTGGTTGAGTGTGGAAGACTTGAGGAGAGAACTGAAGAAACTTGGATTTACTCTGACTTGACCACGCGGAGGTTAGATCATGAACAGGTTAGCTATACTCGGTGGAAAGCCAGTTCGTAATACCTTTTTGGCATATGGACGCCAATGGATTGATGACCACGATGTTGAGTCCGTCGTTGAAGTATTAAAGGGAGACTATTTGACGACAGGTCCCTGCGTGGAAGAGTTCGAACGAAGAGTTGCCGCGTATGTAGGGGCCGATTATGCTGTTGCAGTAGCAAACGGGACGGCCGCTCTGCACATGGCTTGTTACGCGGCCGGAATACAGAAAGGTGACGAGGTCATCGTTAGTTCCATGACGTTTGCAGCGTCTGCCAATTGCGTTCTGTATGAGGGTGCTACGCCGGTATTCGCCGATATTGATCCTCGTACGTACAACATCGATATCGAGGATGTGGAAAAGAAAGTAAACGAGAGAACGAAAGCGATTATTCCTGTTGATTTTACGGGTCAATCAGTTGATATGGACAGGATAATGGAAGTAGCAGATAGACATGGTTTGATCGTAATAGAGGACGCGGCGCATGCTTTGGGAAGCGAGTACAAAGGGCGAAAGATAGGGAATAAAGCTCATATGACTATGTTCAGCTTTCATCCGGTCAAACCTATAACCACGGGTGAAGGCGGGATCATCACTACAAACAGTGAAGAGCTATACCAAAGAATGTTACTGTTTAGGTCTCACGGGATAACGCGTGACGAGTCAATCCTGACGAAAAACGAGGGACCATGGTACTATGAACAGCACTGTTTGGGGTACAACTATAGACTAACCGATCTCCAGTGCGCTTTAGGACTGAGCCAGTTGAGGAGATTGGATGAGTTTATCGAGAGGAGGAGGTCGATCGCTAGAAGATATACCGAAGCGTTGAGCGATGAACCTGGAGTTATAACGCCCTATGAACCCGATTACTCGAACTCCGGATGGCATCTGTACATTATTAGGCTAAGGCCAGAACACCTTAGAGTGGGACGAAAAGAGGTTTTTGAAGCATTAAGGGCCGAAAACATAGGGGTGAACGTTCATTATATCCCCGTCTATCTGCATCCATACTATCAAAAGCTTGGCTACAAGAAGGGTGCGTGCCCAAATGCGGAGCGGCTTTACGACGAGAGCATCACGTTGCCACTCTTTCCCAAGATGAGCGATCAAGATGTGGAAGATGTCATCAACGCGGTTCGCAAAGTTCTGCACTACTATCGGAAGCAGACTTAACTGCTTGGTATCAGGACATTACGTGAGGAAGGGTAGGCCTATGAGGACAGTGTCAGTTATCCAAGCTCGAATGGGCTCGACAAGATTGCCAGGCAAAGTGATGAAAGACTTGAAGGGGAGTACGGTATTATCGCATATTATCAGCCGCGTAAAACAAGCTAACCTAATAGACGACATTGTGATCGCTACCACCACTCGTTCTCAAGATGACATTGTCGCAGATGAAGCCAAGAAATACGGAGCGAAGGTTTTTCGAGGGCCGGAAGATGATCTTCTTGCGCGTTACTACTTTGCCGCTAAAGAGAATGACGCGCAGGCGATCGTTAGAATCACATCAGATTGTCCTTTGATAGACCCACATATCGTAGATGACATTGTTGGTTTTTACCACGCAAATGACTATGATGCAGTGACCAATGGTGGACATGATCCTTCCAGAAGAACGTTCCCTAGAGGGCTAGATACTGCTGTATTCTCGTTCGCTGCCCTAGAGAAAGCATTTGCCGAGGCCAAAGAGCAATTTGAAAGGGAACATGTAACACCCTACATATACAAACATTTTAGAGTGTTTTACTATAGGTGTTCAAAAGACCTATCCCAGTACAGACTGACTCTGGATACAGAAGAAGACTACCAACTGATCAAGGAAATATACGAAAGACTATATCGCGGGCAACACGATTTCTATTTGCCCGAGATTATTGACTTACTAGAGAAGAATCCGGATTTAGTCGCGATTAATCGAGATGTCCGGCAGAAGTCCATTCTAGAATAGAAAAGGGGGAACCGTAATGAAGCCAAAGGTCTTTATGGTTTTGGGTGGTAGCTACGGACAGTTGAAGGCCATTGAAACCGTCCGGCGTTTGGGTATGAAAGTCTTGGTTCTTGACAAGAACCCTGAAGCTGTGGGCAGGGCATATGCAGATTTCTTTGAACCCGTGGATACTGTAGACTACGAATCCGTTAAAGCAGTGGCGGAAAAGTATGGAATTGTCGGCTCAATGACTATTTCAAGCGACATAGCAGTACCGACAGTGTGCCGAGTAAACGAGGCGCTTGGTCTTCCTGTTCAGGGCTATGGTATTGCCGATGCGGTTACGGACAAAGGATTGATGAGAAAAAGGTTCTTGGAGAACAAAGTGGCATCTCCTGCTTTCTTTGAAGTAACCAACCTTGACGACCTTTACGAGATTAGAGGAGTTCTGGAGGCAAGGTTTGAATCATCGCCCTTTATGGTTAAGCCATCTGACAGCTCGGGAAGCCGAGGAGTCACGAGAATTGACCACATCAAAGATTTGCCTGGGGCATATGAGGAAGCGTTGCGGTTTTCGAGAAACGGAAAAGTGGTGATAGAAGAATATATAGATGGTTTGGAGATAGGCGCCCAAGCGTTTTCTATTGGTGGAGAGATGAAACTGTTTTTTATGCATAACGACACAGTATCGCCTAATATGATCCCCGTGGGACACTCCATGCCGATTAGCATGGCGCCCGACAGGGTAGACATATGTAGGGAAGAGTGTGCGAAAGCGCTAAAGGCTTTAGGTATTGTGAACGGTCCTAGCAATATCGACATCATTGTCTCTAGAGACGGAAAGCCGTATATTATTGAAATCGGTGCAAGAATAGGGGCTACTCGGTTGCCCGAACTCGTAGAGGCGTCTACGGGTGTTGACATTGTTGAGTTGTCTGTGAGGTTAGCCGCAGGGGACGAGGATATCACTTTACCCGCGGCCAAGAGTATACCTGTGGCTGCGGAAATGCTGTACTTCGATGAGAGTGGTGTAGTATCAGAGTTGGGCGACCTTGATGAGATAATACGTCAATATAAGCCACTGGCTTTTGAGCACCACCTTAGAGAGGGTATGCATGTTAATAGACTGCGATCCGGAGTCGATGTGTACGGATATGTAATGTTTGGCGGACCAGATGTCCATTACTGTGAAGAAAGATGCCGCGCCTTTTTGAATGACGTGAAATATGCTTTGCGTTTTGATCCTAGGCCCTAAGGAGGCGAGACGTGCTGTGGTTGACGTCATGATATTTGGTGCAGGGGAAACGTGTCGAGCCCTCTTGGCGCGGATCTCTCAGAGCGGGGATGACGTCAGAGTTATCGCATTGACCGACAATGATAGCTCAAAATGGGGCCGCACTTTCTATGGTTACACCGTTATACCGCCGCAAGAGATGAGTTTAGGAAGCTTCGATTACGTCATCGTAGCAAGTATTTTCTATGCAGACATAGCACTGCAGCTCATGGACCTGGGAGTACCTGGAAAAAAGATTGTTGACGGAAACCTTCTAGTTGACCCGGGATATTACACGCTTCCTCTACCCAAAGATGTCACCCAAGAGCCGTTGGCTGGAATGATCACGGGGCTATCCTACGCGGTTGGCATTAAGACAGAAGTCTTTCCAGAGCGCTTTGTGAACCTGGCCATGAGGAGTCAGGATCTCTTCTTTGATTATTGCCTCGCGCGGTATCTGTTGGATTGCTTGGGATGCAGGAGCATTAGGTATGCCATAGTCGGCCTATCTTACTACAGCTTTCAATATGACATGACGCAATCGTCCCTGGCCTATTTGGCCCTGCGTTATGGAGACGTGCTTACAGAACTTGCACCGCTCATTCGGGATGACTTGATGAGCCGAAGAATGGAACACGTCCGTGAGATCAAGAAGAGATATGATAGATGCCCTGCGCCATATGTTCCACTCAAGCTACAACGAGTTGCAGCGGCAAAGGAAGAAGAACGTAGGAACGTCAGCAAGGAAGCCTTTGAAAAGGCCGCTGCTGCTAATGGAAAGAAGGATTACCCGCAGACGGCTCGAGAGAATCATCATATTTTGCGCCAATATATGAAGATGCTAACTGCATACAGAGTCAAACCAGTAATCGTGGTGCATCCTCAACATCGACTGTATAGAAGTGCTTTCCCCGCACGGCTAAAAGAAGAGTTCTACGAAGTGGTCGATGGCATTCGCGATGAGTATGATTTCCAGCTGATAGACGGGTACGAACTTCCATACGGAGATGGGGAATATGCCGATGGCCATCACCTTAATGGTGCTGGAGCTTTGAGGTTTTCCAAGTATTTGAGAGAGACGATAGTATGGGACAGGTGAGGAGAACGTCCATGACAGAACTGCGAATTGGGGGAAAGACGATAGGCCCCGATTATCCGACCTTCATTGTGGCAGAGATATCGGGCAACCATCTGCATGATTTTGACAATGCAGTGAAGTTGGTGAAGGTTGCTAAGGAAGCAGGAGCCGATGCCGTAAAACTTCAGACTTATACGCCTGATTCACTGACAATAGACTGTGACAATGATTACTTCAGAATCAGACATGGGGAGTTTGTCCAATACTCTACTTTTTACGAGCTGTACGCTCAAGCATATACTCCGTGGGATTGGCAGCCAAAGCTACAGGCCATTGCTGAAGAAGAAGGATTGGTCTGCTTTTCTTCCCCATTCGATCGCGAAGCTGTAGATTTTCTGGAGAGCATGGATGTACCCGCATATAAGATCGCCTCTTTTGAGATCACAGACATACCACTGATTGAGTATATAGCATCCAAAGGCAAGCCAGTGTTGATATCAACAGGTATCGCATCATGGGAGGATATGGAAGAAGCGGTGGCGACTTGCAGGAAAGTCGGAAACCATCAGATAGTCCTGCTGAAGTGCACAAGTGCCTACCCAGCTCCATATGAAGAGATGAACCTGCGGGCCATTGACCGTTTGTCCCAACTCGATGTCATTGCGGGGCTATCCGATCATACACTGGGTATTGAGGTTCCAATTGCCGCCGTGGCACTGGGTGCACGGGTGATAGAAAAGCACATAACTCTGGATCGGGCGTTGGGCGGACCTGACGCGAGTTTTTCTCTCGAACCGTTAGAGTTCAAGGCCATGGTCAACGCCGTGCGAAACGTTGAGGCGGCACTTGGCTCCGGCACTTTAGAACTCTCAGACAGAATGTTGCAAAAGCGGAAAGTAGCAAGGTCGTTGTTCGTAGTACAGGACTTAAAACACGGGGATGTCCTGACTGAAGCGAATGTGCGTTCGATACGCCCTGGGTATGGTCTTCATCCCAGACATCTTAAGGACGTTTTGGGTCGAAGGATTAGACGCGATGTTCCGCGTGGCACTCCATTGACATGGGATTTGCTCGATGATTAGGTGGCGTAAGGATGGTTAGCATGCGGCTCAAGATTGGGTTTCGAGTTGAGGGCGATGCAGAAATAGGAATCGGGCATGTCGTCAGATGTCTTAGCCTGGCCAAGACTCTTACGCACCATGGGCACAGCGTTGTGTTTTTCTGTGCGAGCTCGCTCGCCACTCGGTTGGTTGAGGAGTCAGGCTTCAGAGTCGTTAACCTGAAGCCGCCAAGCCTACACTTCGAGGAAAACGGCTTGAAGGACGAAGTTCACAAGTTTTTCCTCAGCATTCTAAGCAATCTGGACCTGGACATACTTGTTGTGGATATGTATGAGGTAGACGTGGAGTGGTTTTCGAGTGTAAGGCCATATCCTAAAAAACTGGTATATGTAGACGGTCTGAATAAGGAAAAGTACCCAGTGGACATAATCATCAATGGGAATGTTCATGCAGAAAGGATGGGTTACGTCACCAACCAGGGTCAACAGCTGCTAATAGGCCCGAAGTATAATTTGTTAAGCCCAGAGTTCAGGATGGTGGGTGAAAAAGCTATCAGGGCCTCAATTAAGAACATATTGATTACTACCGGAGGAGCAGACAGATGCCATGTTTCAGAGCATATTGTCTCTTTGCTGGCTTGTAGTATCGTTCCAAATGACGCGGTTGTCAATGTGGTGGTAGGGCCCGCTTTTCAAGAAACGAGCAATCTGGAAAATCTCGCCAAAGAGTACGCCAAAATCGTCCTCCATAAAGGGAAGAGTAACCTCAAGGATTTGATGATGGACGCTGATGTAGCGATCTCAGCTGGAGGTAGCACAATGTATGAGTTGTGCGCTTGTGGTACGCCAACGATTGCCTTCGTCTACGCCGATAATCAGCTTATGTTAGTTAGTGAACTCGAAAGGTTGGGGTGTGTTATTTCTTTGGGTTGGTACAGGGATATAAACCACGAAAGCCTGGCTAATGCGTTTGGGCAGTTGAACAGTGCCACGATCCGGAAGAACGTGTCCAGGAAAATGCAGTCTGTTGTTGATGGTCGTGGCACGGAAAGGATATGTCGACATTTTGAAAAGGCGCTTGGGCTCACATATACCTAGATACACTAGATTTGAGTAGTCGTGCCTGTATGCTCCGGGTCGCTGGGCGGCGTGCGATCATGGACTACAGCGGAGACTCCGGCAAGAATCCCCTAACTGATGCTTGGATTTTCGCAATAAAAGCGAATTCTCCATGACGGAAGCGGTGCATAACTTAATTGCAAGTACGTCTCGCATAGCTCCTATTGGAGTATGTGTTTTCAGTCACGATAATTGTCCGGGTTTTGCTCAGGGTGTTTGACCGAATAACAGTAAGCGTTAAAGAGGGCGTACCTTGACAATGTCCTCCTGGCCAATGAGTTGAGAAACCACATAGGCCATAGACGTTAACCGCTCCATTGGTGTCACGGTAGTTGGAGAAGAAAAGACCTCTACCTTGGGGTGGTAGAGGTCGTAGTAAATCATTTGCTGGGTATGCGGCAGTTATCCGGCAGAGATTCTGACCAGGGGAGGAACTCGTCAAGAGCCTTCGTGGTTGCATTGGGGAGCTCTGTGAACAGGTATGTCAGGTACTCGAAGGGCTTGAGACCGTTCTCCTTGGCCGACTCGACGATGCTGTAGGTTGTGGCAC
>LSQX01033353.1_pt1 | contig 15557 bp, 19 predicted proteins | sample 654561 | NCBI WGS metagenome assembly LSQX01 (sample SAMN04489861, study PRJNA283612) | anaerobic digester metagenome | isolation source: 4 biogas reactors fed with cattle manure at either 37C or 55C with and... | place: Denmark: Kongens Lyngby | collected 2014 | reverse complement strand
ATTGTAATGGACATGCCCGAAGTGGACGAGAATCGGGTTGGAGCCATGGGAGGGTCCCAGGGAGGCGGCTTGACCCTGGCCTGTGCCGCCCTTGAGCCCAGGATAAAAAAAGCTGTGTCTATCTTTCCCTTTTTATGCGACTATAAAAGGGTGTGGGAGATGGACCTGGACCAACAGGCATACGAAGAGCTCAGAACATACTTCCGCCAATTTGATCCCCTTCATGAAAGGGAAGATGAAATATTCACCAAACTGGGGTATGTTGATGTACAGCATTTGGCAAAGAGAATTAAAGCCGATGTCATGATGGCAACCGGACTGATGGACGAAATCTGTCCTCCGTCGACCCAGTTTGCTGCATATAACAAAATTGTATCTCCAAAGAAAATGGTGATCTATCCCGATTATGGTCATGAATATCTTCCAGGTTTTAACGATATAGCATTTAAGTTTTTATCAGAACTATGATTAGAATGTATCAAAGATGAAACGGTGCCATATTCGAAAACGGCTGTGAAAAGAGCGCGATATCCAAATAATATATTACTCTTTAAAGGTGATAGGGTGAAATATAAATTTGCTGATAACAGGAATTACCAGGATCTTTCCAGCGGAAGGGTTCTGTATAACCTGCCGGGGACCACTGCCTTCCCTGTAAGGCTGGCAAGCGAGATCTATCAAAGGTGTGCAGCTCTTCTTTTGGCTGGAGGAACTGATCCGCCCTATAGTCTTTATGATCCATGCTGTGGCGGGGCTTACTTGCTAACCTGCATAGGATTTCTTCACGGCCGGGAGATATCCAGGATATACGCATCGGATATTGATGAGAATCTTGTATCACTGGCTGAAAGGAATTTATCCTTATTGACCCGTGAAGGTTTGAAAAAGCGGATGGAGCAGATTGAGGCCATGTACGCCCAATACGGCAAAGAATCCCACCTGGAGGCGCTTCAAAGCGCCCTCAGGCTAAAGGATATGCTTGACAGGATGGACGGCGATATAGATATAAGGTGTTTCACTGCCGACATAACCAAAGCCCGGGATTTGGCCGGTTTTGTCAACCATGTCAATTTGGTCATAACCGACCTTCCCTATGGTAATATTGTGAGCTGGAGCGGTGAAGTGGATGAAAAACAGGCTGTTCGAAGGTTGCTCGAAAATATCCTTCCCGTTCTTTTGCCGTGTTCCCTGGTTTCGGTGGTTAGCAACAAAAGGATGAAAGTTACATACCAAGGCTACAGAAGGATTGAGTTGTTTACGGTAGGGAAGCGGCAGATAACCATTCTTCAACCGGTTTTTTAAGACAATAGCATAATACGGTTTAGGGATAACCGACCAAGCCCGGCAGTTTGTCTTATGATACTAAAAATGCCGGTGAAATAGGGCGATTATTTAGCCGTATCTATACGATGGTGAAGGGGGTTTCCCAATGTTTTCATTTGAACGAATCGAAGCCCGGGATCGGAGGGAGTTTTATGAACAGTTGAACACGTACCTTGTCGGGCTTATTGAAGGAGAGGATGACTGGCTTGCCAATTTATGCAACGCCGCTTCTTTATTATATCTCCTGGTCCCGGATATAAATTGGGCAGGCTTTTACCTGTTTAGAGACGGGCAGCTGGTACTGGGCCCATTTCAGGGGAAACCGGCATGCACGCGTATTGCTTTGGGGCGGGGCGTATGTGGTACCGCTGCACAAACAAGGGAGATCCAAGTGGTGAAGGATGTGGATCTGTTTCCGGGGCACATTGCCTGTGATGCTTTGTCCAAGTCGGAAATCGTCGTGCCCGTTATAAAGGGGGAAAGGCTGATAGGGGTTCTGGATATCGACAGCCCTTTCAAAGCCAGGTTTGACGATGAAGATGCCCGGGGTCTGAAGGCTTTTGTTGATATATTGAACCGGCATATAGACTGGCCGGGAAAATTTGAATAGTTTAATCATGTTTAGCGGAGGAGGATTTGATATGAAGGTTAAGTATCTTGGTACCGGAGCTGCCGAGGGTTGGCCAGGGGTATTCTGCAGTTGCAGGGCTTGCAGGGAGGCAAGGGACAGGGGAGGTAAAAATATACGCACCCGCTCAAGCGCTTTGATTAATGACAGCCTCATGGTGGATTTTCCGCCGGATTCATATTGTCATATCATCAATTACGGACTTGACCTCAGCAAACTGAAGCATCTTGTTATAACCCATTCCCATCAGGATCATTTCTATATCGACGATTTAAAGCTGAGAAAACCCGTATTTGCGCATCTTGAGGATGACAGTGTGCTCAATATATACGGAAATAAGGCTGTAGCCGGAATTATGGCTGAAATCCTGGACGACAACAGCATTTTGAAACAATATTTGAATTTTCACTATATCCCTCCCTTTGAAACCTTTCGTACGGACGATATGATGATAACTCCCTTGCTGGCTTCCCATGACAGAAAGGAAGACTGCTATATCTATATATTCGAGGACAAAGACGGAAAACGCATGTTGTACGGGAATGATACCGGCATATTCCCGGAAGAGACCTGGGATTATATCGGAAGGTTCCGATTTGATCTGGTGAGTTTGGACTGTACCTCCGGACCGCTGCAGGAGGGCACATACCACATGGGCATACCGGATAATATAAGGATAAAGGAACGAATGCTTCAAATGGGATCGGCTGACAAAGACACTAAATTTGTAATAACCCATTTTTCCCATAATGGCGGTTTGCTGCATGATCAGCTTGTTGAGGCGGCAAAACCCCATGACTTTGATGTTGCCTATGACGGGTTCGAGCTGTTTGTATAGGATATGGCATTAATGGGCGATGTTATTCGAATTATGATGCAGGAAGAAGTATAATTAATGGCAACGGGGATATCTTAATAGTGTTGATACCAACGGGTCAGGTGTTAACCGGTCGTTTAAAATGGGTCGGATGAGGGCATGAATTTACGGAGAGACTGGGAGACTTCCCTGAATTATAGGTATTGGAAATGACTTAAAATGATATATAATATATATGCGAGTATTTTGAAAGGGGTGATTGTGTGTGAATTTACTTGTTACTTTGAATGCTTCCTATATCCCCCCTCTTAAAGTCATGTTCCGTTCATTGTTTGATAATTGTTCCGAGGATCTTGATATCTATCTGATGCATTCCGATATTAAAGATGCACAGCTTGAGCAGCTCTCGGCATATATAGACAGTTACGGGCATGCCCTGCATCCAATACGAATTAACAAGGACGCTTTTGTGGAAGCGCCGGTTCATTCCTATTATTCAAAAGAAATGTATTACCGCCTGATAGCGCATGCTTATCTGCCTGATCACGTTGACAAGGTATTATATCTTGATCCGGATATTCTTGTGATAAATCCTATTGAGCGGCTGTACAATATAGAATTGGGCAACTATTATTTTGCCGCTGCTGCCCATGCCAAGCCGGTGATCGATTACATAAACAGGATACGTTTGAAAACCGATTCGAGCAGATACTATAATTCGGGCGTACTGCTTATCAATACGGCCCTTATGAGAGAAGAGGTGGATATATCGGATATATTTAATTATATCCGGGAGCATGCCGGCGAATTAATACTGCCCGATCAGGATGTTCTCAACGGGCTTTTCTGGAATAAGATTAAACCCTTGGATGAATATCTGTATAATTATGATGCCCGACGATACCACTCATATCTTATTGCCTCCAAGGGAAAGGTAAATATGGATTTTGTAATTTACAACACCGTGATTCTGCATTTTTGTGGCAAGCAAAAACCTTGGCATCCCAACTATAGATATCGATTCGGTGTCCTGTATAAGTACTATCAGAAGATGGTTCAGAAGGCTGACGCGCCGGAAGAAGATGAACTATATATAAACGAATACTTGGCATGAGCGGGGATTGATACAGGAAAAAAGAGAGCAGGCACATACCGTCCTGCTTTTTTGTTATTTTAATAATTTAATGTATCAAAATCTGTTTTTATAACTATTAGCAGTGGTATAAATAATGATGAAAAGCAAGTATTTTGAAAGGGGAGGAATGGTATGAGGAGTCAGATAGCATTCTATCGTTGTGAAGTATGCGGGAATTTTGTAGAGCTGATAAAAAGCGGGGGAGGAACTTTGGTATGCTGCGACCAGCCCATGACCGAGCTTAAGGCCAACACAGTAGATGCGGCTGTCGAAAAGCACGTTCCATATGTAGAAAGAAAGGACGGCAAGCTGTATGTTCAGGTGGGCTCAACATTGCATCCCATGATACCCGAGCACTATATTGAATGGATTGCTTTGGTAACCGATAAGAGCGTTGAGAGGATTTACCTGTCCCCAGGCGAAGAGCCAAAGGCTGTATTTGACGATGTAGGAGAAGCTGATGTTTACGAATACTGCAATCTGCATGGTTTGTGGAAGGCAGAGGTAAAATAGTGTATAATAAAAATTGAGTAAAATTCGAGGAGGGGATGTAGACATGAAGTCATTAAAGGGGACAAAAACCGCTGAAAATCTGCTTAAGGCATTTGCAGGGGAGGCACAGGCAAGAAATCGTTATACCTACTATGCATCGGTGGCCAGAAAGGAAGGCTATGTACAGATATCCAACATATTCCTGGAGACGGCGGATCATGAAAAGGAACACGCAAAACGATTCTTTAAGTTTTTGAACGAGAGCTTTAATGGTGAGATGGTGGAGATAACCAATGCATCTTATCCCGTTGCCTTGGGTGATACAAAAGCCAATCTGCTTGCAGCAGCTAAAGGCGAAAATGAAGAATGGTCGGCTCTGTATCCTGAGTTTGCAAAGGTGGCCGATGAAGAAGGTTTTCCTGAAATAGCCGAGGTATTTAGAAGGGTTTCTATCGGCGAGAAATTCCATGAGGAGAGATACAGAAAGCTGTTGGCCAATATTGAAAACGACAGGGTCTTCAAGAGAGATACAGTTGTTAAGTGGAAATGCGGTAACTGCGGCTATATCCATGAGGGTAAGAGCGCACCAAACCTTTGTCCGGCTTGCGCGCATCCTCAGGCACACTTTGAAATTCTTACCGAGCCCTATTGATAAGGTGGCTTAGGAACATACATAATTTCCAGGTCAGCCATTATAAAAAGTCTTACATCTAAAACAAAGATATACGGCAATCCCGATTAACAAAGATGTTCATGATATGAGCTTATCGGATGGTAGTGCTGGGGTGTTAGTACGGGATGCAATGTTGGTAAGCAAAAGGGATTAAATTATAATCCCTTTTGCTTTTTTATTCTGAAGTCTGGACGCCGGCTTCTGAGATTTCCCTCCAAAAAAATTGGCTGTAATGATATAACAGTGAAAAAGATGGCAATACTATAGATATTAATATTGAGGCGGAGGGGATAATATGCGATTTCGAGTGCCAGATTTTTCCTATAACCATCGGGATGATGAGGAGTACGGCGTCGATTATGGTATTCTTATGGATATAAAAAATGCCCATGCTGAATGGCTGAACGCTCAGAATCTGTTTAACAATGTAAGCGATCCCGAGCTGGTGGACTATGCCATATATAATATGGAGGCTGCCAAAAAGAAGTATATGTACATGCTCAAACAGGCAAGAATGAAAGGCATTGAGGGCATAAATAATTTGTTGTACCATTACGGTGAATAGTAAAAATAGGATAAAAGCGGTGTTGAGACAGCTATTCAGAAGGTTTGCCTTTTTTTCGAAAGGCGTGCAAAAGAGGTACCGGTAGGGTTTTTATGTCATAAAACTTAAGGTGGCACCATATCATAGAGTATAGAGGCGGTATTGCGAGCTGATGCAAAGATGCAAAACCAATGCAGGATGTGATTTATATGGCGGGAACGATTCCATGGGATGTGGTGTTGGCATATGCTGTGGGCTTGGTGCTGCTATACGTTGTAGGATGGCTCCTCCTGGTACCTCTTCGAATCATATTGAAGTTCATATATAATGCCATTATCGGAGGTATTATCCTATGGCTGCTGAATTTAGTGGGTGGTTTAATCGGTATTACGGTAGCCATTAATCCCGTTACGGCCTTGATAGTTGGTTTTTTGGGCATTCCGGGCCTCATTCTCATTTTACTCTTACAATTCATACTTCTTTAGGCATTTCATTGTAAATGAAACGAGATTTCGTAGTGTTGTGCCTTTTCAAATGTTAATTGGCTGAATCACATATTGGTAAACCCCTTTATATCTATTGCTGGAATGAATTCCAATAGAGGGACTGAAAAAAGAATAATAAATTTGGTGTAGAATAATGATGACATGCATGTCGGCTTATAGTACAATAACAAGGGGACGGGTGTGTCATTTATTTTTGTATGCAATTTACGCCGCTGTTTTGGGGGATATTATTTTATTGACAGCAATATGGCCATCTGTTATAATGAGTTTGATTGGTGTTACATACGCGGTGTAACTTTATAATAGAGGATTTTCTGATAACTGTTATAATGACACCCGTATACCTGTTATAATACAATATTCCGTATAGGAATTTGTACTAATACAGAGACTGCTAAGTCGGACAGGCTAAATATTTGTAAAATGAAGGGAGGAAATCTTTTGTATGGGCAAGATGGTTGAGATCCGCTGGCACGGCAGAGGAGGACAGGGTGCAAAGACGGCATCGCTTTTGCTTGCTGAAGCTGCTTTTGACACCGGAAAATATATTCAGGGATTCCCGGAGTACGGTCCGGAGCGCATGGGCGCGCCCATCACGGCTTATAATCGAATCAGCGATGAGAAGATCACCATTCATTCCAACATATATGAACCAGACTATGTTATTGTGGTTGATGAAACTCTCATCACATCGGTGGACGTACTTGCCGGTTTGAAAGAGGGAGGCGCGGTTGTTATAAATTCATCCAAGGACCCTGAAGAACTCAGACCGCTTTTGAAGGGTTACCAGGGTAAGATCTATACCGTAGATGCACGGACCATATCCGTTGAGGAGCTGGGTCGTTATTTCCCCAATGTGCCTATGCTGGGAGCAATAGTTAAGGTTGCTAAATTAATGGATGAAGATATTTTTGTCGAGGCTATGGAAAAGTCATTCCATCACAAGTTTGCTACTAAACCCCAGGTTATAGAAGGGAATATGAGAGCTCTTAAGAGGGCCATGCAGGAGGTGAAGGGGCTGTGAGCAAGGAGAGAAAGATGAAAATAACCGAGGAAATGACCTGGAAGGAGATGCCCAGGGGTGGATGTATACTGGATGCCGGGAATGCTGAGGATTTTAAGACCGGCGACTGGCGCTCCATGAGACCTGTATGGTTGGAAGAAAAATGCAAGCAGTGTCTGCTGTGTTGGACAGTATGCCCCGATTCGTCTATTCCGGTTGAAGATAGCAAGAGGAAAGATTTTGATTTCGATCACTGCAAAGGCTGTGGGATTTGTGTGGAAGTTTGTCCCTTTAAGGCCATAGATTTTGTCGAGGAAGGTTAAATGAGGGAGGGAGATAAGAATGGCTATCAAGGATAAGTTAAGTGGAAATGAAGCTGTAGCTGTAGCAATGCGGCAGATAGATCCTGATGTTGTTGCAGCCTTTCCCATAACTCCGTCTACCGAGGTGCCCCAGTACTTTTCTCAATTTGTTGCCAATGGACAGGTGCATACCGAGTTTGTAGCCGTTGAATCGGAACACAGCGCTATGAGCGCTTGTATTGGAGCACAGACTGCCGGCGCCAGAACCATGACCGCCACTTCTTCTCAGGGTCTGGCGTTGATGTGGGAAATGCTGTATATAGCTGCTTCGTTGCATTTGCCTATAGTTATGTCCGTTATAAATCGTGCTTTATCCGGTCCTATCAACATCCATAACGATCACAGCGATAGTATGGGAGCAAGGGATTCGGGCTGGATCCAGCTATACTGCGAGGACAATCAGGAGGCCTATGACAACCTGATTCAGGCTGTCCGGATTGCAGAGCACAAGGATGTCCAGCTGCCGGTAATGGTATGTTTCGATGGCTTTATCACCAGCCATGCAGTTGAAAACATTGAACTTATTGAGGACGAAAAGGTTAAAGAATTTGTCGGTGAATATAAGCCTGAACACTATTTGTTAAACAGGGAAAACCCAATTGCGGTTGGTCCCTTGGATATGCCGACTTTCTATTTCGAACACAAGAGGGCACAGGCCGAGAGCATGAAAAACGCAAAAAGGGTTATTTTGGAAGTTGCAGAGGAATTCGAAAAGCTGACCGGCAGGAAATACGGTTTCTTTGAGGAATACCGGATGGATGATGCTGAAGTGGCCGTAGTTGTTCTGAACTCTACTGCGGGTACTGCAAAAACCGTTGTAAATGAGCTGCGGGATCAGGGTATAAAAGCCGGTTTGATCAAACCCAGAGTATTTCGTCCATTCCCCTTTGAGGAGATTGGAAAAGCTCTGTCAGGGTTGAAGGCGGTAGCCATTATGGATAAAGCTGACAGTTTTTCTGCTGCCGGAGGTCCGCTGTTTGCCGAGATAAGAAGCGCTATGTTTGATTATGCGAAAGATACAAAGGCCATTAACTATATATATGGCTTGGGAGGCCGGGATGTCCGTGCCGATGATATCAGACTTGTATATCAGGATCTTTTGGAGATTGTAAGAACCGGCCAGGTAAAATCCACATTTAATTACTTGGGCATAAGGGAATAGGAGGTGAAGGGGATGGCATATAATCTCAAAAATTTGACGCAAAAACCGGAACGCTTTACAGGTGGACACAGGATGTGTGCCGGCTGCGGAGCCCCGATTGTGGTGCGGACTGTACTAAGGGCGTTAAAGCCTGAAGACCACGCGGTTATCGGCACAGCCACAGGATGTCTGGAAGTCTCAACCTGTATATATCCTTACACAGCATGGAAGGATTCCTTTATCCACAGTGCATTTGAAAACGCTGCGGCCACTGTTGCCGGAGCCGAGGCAGCATATCGTGCCATGTCCAAGGTCGGGAAGATTAAGGGTACTACCAAGTTTATCGCTTTTGGCGGTGACGGAGGTACCTATGATATAGGTTTTCAAGCCCTCTCGGGAGCCATGGAGAGAGGCCATGATATGGTATATGTGTGCTATGACAATGAGGCTTACATGAATACCGGAATTCAAAGATCTTCGTCTACTCCTAAATATGCTGATACCACAACCTCCCCTGCGGGAAGCGAAATACCGGGGAAGGTTCAGTTTAAAAAGGATTTGACCATGGTAATGGCTGCACATAACATTCCGTATGTGGCCCAGTCAGCTCCTTTCAGAAATATGAAGGATCTCTATGAAAAGGCTGAAAAGGCCATATATACCCCGGGGCCGGCTTTTCTGAACGTAATGGCACCCTGCCCTCGTGGTTGGAGATATAATACGCCAAAACTTATGGAGATTGTACGCTTGGCTATAGACAGCTGCGTATGGCCTTTGTATGAGGTTATAGAGGGTAAATTTATACTGAACTACAAACCGAGGCAAAAACTTCCCGTAGCTGACTATCTGAAACCGCAAGGACGATTCCGCCATCTGTTTACCAAAGAAAACGAAGGTCTTCTGGAAGAATTGCAGCAGGAAGTTGACCGAAGATGGAACCGGCTGCTGGAGCTTTGCGGGGAAGCATAAATCCCGGATAAAAAAAGGGCACGTATGGGAGAACGGATTTTCTCATACGTGCTTTCTTTATACGGTTATGAGGTTGAAGTTGTGAGGAGTGATTGCAAACATCAATAACAGGGGTAAACGGGTTTATGCCAGTTCGTAATAACGGCCCAGATTCTTGCCTATGGAGTCTATCACGCTATCGTAGGCAGTACAGCGCTCTACATGATTGTGATGCTGTTTAAGCAGCCGGTAAAACTGTGAGTTTTCCTTGGGAGCAATTACCTCGTAGATTGCATCGAACTGAAGGGGGATTTTTGTAAACGGGCGAAGATTGGGGCACTCTGATGAAAGTTTTATTTCTACGTGATTCATATTCTTCTGTTCGACTTGAATCTCAATGTTGTAGTTACACAATGCACACCTTGATTCGAACTTGCACATAAAAACTCTCCTTTCAGAAAAGGCTGATTAAAACTGGTTATACGGAAACTATCTGTGTTTTTATTATATAGTATTACTCCTCAAATGAAAACAATATTTTTATTATAAAATTGTAAATTTTACGACAATTAAATGTTTTATTGTTATAAATTTCACATATGTTTGTTAGACAATTGTCAGAAATCATTCTGTGATTACCCCTTTATCCATTTGGGATTCAACCCAGGTTTTTGTCGTGGACGGTGTTATCGGCGAAACAATCTCTGATGAATGCATCTGTGAGATGCGGATGTTTTACTCGAATATTATGGATTTGTCAGTGAAGGCTGATTTTAAAAATGAAGGACCATGGTTAATTTGGCATGTAACAGTTGAAAGAGGATTTTAAACATATTGTAGATCAGCCGAATGACCGGTGCGGGTCTTGGTTAAATGAAGCTGACGGAATAATGTTCGGGGTAATGCTTTTCTGGTGCAAGCCATGTTTGCAATTAAATTGCAGGCACAGCTTGCATTGCGGTTGAATTTGGGTAAAATAGTGTATTATAATGAATACAATATAAAGCCGAATATGGGACAAAATATTCACTAGCGTCGCAAAACAATTCCGGCATATTGATATTTATTGGGCAAAGGAGCCTGTTGCCATGGATTATAATAAGCTGTGGGACAATTTGATCCGTGCTGTTATGACCTGTACCAACTGTCAGCTATGCAAAACCAGGACCAATAGCGTGCCTGGTGAAGGAAATCGTGATGCCGATTTGATGTTTATCGGTGAAGGTCCGGGACGTGATGAGGATTTAAGCGGGCGGCCGTTTGTGGGCAAAGCTGGTCAGCTGCTTGATAAGATGATTGAAGCTATCGACCTCAAAAGAGAGGATGTGTATATAGCCAATATTGTGAAATGCCGTCCTCCGGGCAACAGGGAACCTAACGAAGGCGAAGCCCGTGCCTGCCTGCCGTATTTAAGAAGGCAGGTGTATCTGGTACGGCCACGGATAATTGTCTGTTTAGGCGCAACCGCCGTGCGGTATGTGATCGATAAAAAAGCCGGCATAACCAGAATACGCGGGCAATGGATTGAGCGGAAAGGCTACTGGTTGATAGCGACATATCATCCTGCTGCGCTGCTCAGAGATCCGGCAAAAAAATATGACGCCTGGGAGGATTTTAAGAAGATAAGAGCCAAGCTGGATGAGTTGGGTTCTAAGCCGCCAAGACAGGATGCGCTCATGGAAACAGATGGAGATGAATAACGGAAATGGGGGTATAGGGCGGATATCGTTTTAAAAAGGGAGATGCAATGGTGTTAAGACGGGATAAAGCAAAGCAGCTGCAGAAATTAAAGCAGGAAAGCGTGCAATTTTTCAAAAGCATATATAAGGAGCAGGAAAGGATTATAGTTTTCGGTGAAGGAAATCCCGATGCTTTCCTGGTGCTGGTGGGGGAAGCACCGGGCCAGCAGGAAGTGGTACAGCAACGGCCGTTTGTTGGCAAGGCCGGCAGGAACTTGGATGAGTTTCTAAGAATACTGGATATAGAGCGTGAGGATATATATATAACCAATGCCGTTAAATTCAGGCCCGTAAAAATTGATCCGGATACAGGACGAACGTCCAACCGTCCGCCCAACAGGGAGGAGATTGATCTGAACCGGACGGTGCTGTATAAGGAATTGACGATAATCAGCCCCTCAGTTGTGGTAAGCCTGGGTAATATACCGTTAAGGGTGTTGACGGATGATAATAAGCTCACAATAGGCCGGGTGCATGGCAGGCACCTTAACATCTCAATTGGCATTGAAAAGCGGAATATGGTATTATTCCCGCTTTATCATCCGGCAAGCATCATCTATAATCCTCGATTGAAGGATACATACATAGACGATTTGCAGCGGTTAAAAGAGTATTTGAACCAAGGCTCCCATCGGCATTCATAATAGGGCATGCTTGTTGGTGGGGGAGGATAAGGTTTGGCAATAGCGATGGGTGCCATACGCCGATTTAAATATAAAGCTGGAGGATGAGGAAAGAATGGAAGAAAAAAAGAGAATTTTTAGTGGTGTACAACCGTCGGGGAACCTGACAATAGGAAACTATCTGGGTGCTATAAAAAACTGGGTTGAGCTGCAGGATGACTATGACTCCTTTTATTGCATAGTGGATCTTCATGCGCTGACGGTGAGACAGGATCCCAAGGAGCTGCGCCACAGAAGCCTGTCGGTGTTTGCCTTATATCTGGCATGCGGATTGGATCCGGAGAAGAACACCATATTTGTACAGTCCCATGTGAGTGCTCATGCCGAGCTGGCCTGGATTTTAAACTGCTACACCTATATGGGTGAGTTAAGCAGAATGACCCAGTTTAAGGAAAAGGCCAGAAGGCATAAGGATAATATAAATGCAGGCCTGTTTACTTATCCCGTGCTCATGGCTGCTGACATACTGCTATATCAGGCTCATCTGGTCCCCGTTGGGGCCGATCAGAAACAGCACCTTGAGATTACCAGGGATATTGCTCAAAGATTTAACAGCATTTATGGGGATGTATTTGTGGTTCCGGAAGCCTATATACCCAAAGTTGCTGCGAGAATTATGAGTCTGCAGGAACCGACAAAGAAGATGTCCAAGTCTGACGAAAACGAGAATGCATTCATCTCAATGCTTGATACTCCCGACGTCGTCATGAGGAAGTTCAGAAGGGCGGTTACCGATTCAGAAACCAAGGTCAGATATGATGAGGAGAATAAGCCTGGGATAAGCAATCTGATGAACATATATGCAGCTGTAACGGGCAAGACTTACCAGGAGATTGAACAGGAATTTGAGGGAAAGGGATACGGTGATTTTAAAAAGGCTGTCGGGGAAGCTGTCGCGGAAACGTTAGATCCCATTCAGAAGCGGTATAATGACCTGATGAAGAATAGGGACTATCTGCAGGAATTGATGAACAAAGGTGCCGAACGGGCAGCCAGGATAGCCTACAGAACCCTTGGCAAGGTCTACAGGAAGGTAGGGCTTATCAGTTCCTCTCGGAGATGATTATGGCTGAAGAAATGATGCTGCTTAAATCCAGGATTATTGAGCAGGGGAGACGATTGGGTTTTCCGATTATAGGAATAACCGGCGTTCGGTCATTTCAGACCTGGTATGAAGCGTTGGAGAAACGCAAGGAGCTGGATCCCGAGGTTGTAAAGATTGGTGATAGAATTACTGCTACACCACAGGATATTATGGCCGATGCGCGAGCTATCGTGGTGGCCCTTTATCCCTATACACCATATTTTGACGATTTTCCCCCGGGGGTGGGTACGTACTCGGCCTATTACAGGGAATATCCTCGTGGAAGAAAGGCAGCAGCCCAACTTGCGGAGGTTATCGTAGGGGAAGGCTATGATGCGGTGGTAGAGCCTCCCCTGCCGTCAAAGGCTGCGGCATATGAAGCAGGCTTAGGCTGGTTCGGGCGAAACGGGCTTATATATACCCGGGAATACGGTTCCTGGATAATCCTATACCTTATATTGACCAATGCACCCCTCCCTTTGGATAGACGGTCTCAACAGAATTCCCTGTGCGGAAATTGTACCTTATGCATGGAAGCCTGTCCGACCCATGCTATTTCCCGTGATGGTGCCGTACTACCGGGACGGTGTTTGAGAAATTATATGCTAACTTCTGGCTTTGTTCCTACAGACATAAGGAGCAAAATAGGAAACAGATTTTTAGGCTGTGATGTATGTCAACAGGTATGTCCCAGAAACCGTCAGGGAATGCTTCAGGCTCGGTTGTTATCCGACGAAGATATTCAAGCTTTCAACATATTTTCAATATTAAAGGGCTGGTGTGAAAATGACAGAAAAAATCTGGAGCAGCTGGCAGATTTAATAGGGCGCAACTATGCACGGAGTCAGCGTGTGCTGTCTTCGGCTGTAATCATTGCCGGAAACTCCGGAGATCCGACATATATTCCGTTTTTGGCAAAGACATTGGGACATTCTTATCCTCCTATCAGAGGGCACAGCGCCTGGGCGTTGGGCAGGCTCGGTTCGGAATCCGGCAGGAAGATTTTGCTTGAGGCTTTGAAAACAGAAACAGATGCCCGGGTAATACAGGAGATTCAAAGTGCCATACAGAGAGTCGACTGTCGTTGATGGAAAACGATCAGGCAGATGGAACGAAACGGGTTAATACAATGAAAAAAATGTGGAACAATAAAAAGTAAACCCGATAATAGCTGTGCCGAGTATAAACAGAAAGGAGAATAGGAATGGCTTTTCTCGATGAGCTAAGCAACAAATTTGCTGAAATGGTAAAAAGAGTTGGGGAGAAGTCCGATGAACTGATCGGTCTGGGGAAGCTCAACTATGAAATATACAGGGAAGAGGATGCTGTAAAAAAGCTGTACGGTCAGATTGGAGAGGTGGTATATCGGGCTTACAGTCAGGAAAATAGCTCGATAAATGCCATTTTTAATATTTGCAAGGAGATTGACAATCGAAAGGCGAAGATTGAGGATTTGAAACGTCAGGTAGAAGATATTAAGGAAAAGAAAAAGGCAGGAGAAACCGTGAATGAGGCTTCAACCGACGATAGTGAAGGTGCCGGAAGGCCACGGGAGGAGATCGATCAAAACCAGCGGGAGGATAGGGACCAACCTGTCAGGCCGGAAAAACAATCACAAAATTACCGGGAGGAAGGGCAATCGCAGTAAACTGATAAAAACTGATTTAGCAGAAGCCGATTTTAGCAGAAGCTGATATGGGCCTTTGTTCTTATATCAATAACTTGTAATAGTTGTTATAATAGCATGGGAGCAGGTAAAGCCTGTATAAGGAGCTTTAAATGGGGGGTAGTGCTATGGAATCAAAGATTTTTAATGATCTGGAGGCTATTAAGCTGGGCATTGCTATTGAGGAAAGGGGCGAAAAATTTTATCGCAAATCAGCCAAAAAAATGGAAGATGAAGATGTAAAAGCGTTATTGCTTAAACTGGCTGACGATGAAAGTGATCACAGGGACGCATTTCAGAGGCTGTACAACGAGTTTCTAGCTCAAAAGGATCAATTTAGCGATGATTATTTGTATGACCAGGAAGTATCGGCTTATTTTAATGCGATTGCTAACAGCCTTATATTTCCCAGTGATGAGGAACACTCCAAAGCCATTGAAAGTATTACGGGTGTTAAAGATGTTATCAGGATTGGCATACAAACCGAAAAAGACTCGATTCTCTTATACACCCAGCTGGTGATATCCTCAAAATTGCCCGAAGCAAAGGACGCGTTTCGCAGGCTGCTCCGTGAGGAAAAGCAGCATCTAATAGATCTGCAGAAGATCGCTTCAACTTTGTCTTAGTAAAACATATTTATTGACAAAGCTGTGTATATGCGTTAAACTACAAAGGCTGTCATAATGTTTGGTGAACCTGTGAACGATGAAAAACTTGCGTAATTGAGTGCGTAACTTATAAACCGCACGGCGTACAGACGACCCGAGAAAAAATTTATAAAAAGGGTGTTGACAAAGGAAGTCTGATTTGGTA
>LSQX01318809.1_pt1 | contig 15559 bp, 14 predicted proteins | sample 654561 | NCBI WGS metagenome assembly LSQX01 (sample SAMN04489861, study PRJNA283612) | anaerobic digester metagenome | isolation source: 4 biogas reactors fed with cattle manure at either 37C or 55C with and... | place: Denmark: Kongens Lyngby | collected 2014 | reverse complement strand
TCCTTACCCTGTTTTATTATCAGATTACAAATAGAACCTCTCATTATTGAGTAGTGTGTGTCGCCTGTACCTTCGGGAGCCTCAAAATTCCAGATCACAGATACCCTGGCATGAACATCTTTGATTTTATAATTTATTTCACCGTTGCTATAAACTTTCAATATACCGTTCACAACATCTTTATTAAGGTACTCGGGGTACTCATCAAGTCCGGTAACCTGTTTAAACATTTGTGAAGTCAGGTCGGTCGGCCAGCGTTTGGCTGAAACAATGTCAATATCCTCTTTTTTAAGCGGTACCTCAGGAAATGCCTCCCACTGAATAAGATCAACAAGATGAGTTGTAACATCAACAATACCGTCACCCTGTTGTTTTACGTCAAAATACCACGGCGGCCTGGTTAAGGGACTTCCTGATACATATTTGAAAAAATGGTGAACACTCTCTTTTGTGACAGCAGGCTCATCAACAGATCCATTTTGTAAAGAACCAAACACTTCCGGTATTTTTGACAGCTCACGCTGAAGTATGGTCGTTACTTCATATCTTTCAGTCATTATATCATACAACAGTACTCCTTTTTCTTCAGCAATACGAAAAGCCTGTTCCAATTTTGGAAACTCATCGGGTGATATTACCATAGGCTTATCGGACAATACATTAATACCTGCTTCAACTGCTTTTAGGATATACTCTGTCTTTTTTGCATTATTGCCTGCAACCACCATTACATTACCCGGTTTTTCAGACAACATTTTCTGCAAATAATCAGGCCCTTTATAAACAACCGATTCCCATGAAGTAGGATTGTCCGGCCTCCTGTTGTACCCTTCGATCCTCAAAAGGTGATCCTCGACTTCCGGTCCTTCCGGAGCATAAATATGAACAACAGGATCAACCTGTTCATACATTAATTTCTGAACAAGTGCAGCATGAAAATGGCCTGGGGCAAGTGTCATTAATTTTACCTCCCCTTTGGCCCCGGTAAATGGCCCTGCTTCTTTTTTTTCTTCAACTTTGCTACTTCCGCCGGAGCAGGCTGAAAACAATACTATAGCTACCATTGCAAAAAAGGATATTCGTTTCATTATTAAAGAAAATTTTAATTGATTATCATGATCACAGACAAAATTAAAATTTTAAAATGTTTTAACGTAAAAAACAGCTGTATTAATTAAATATATATATTATAGGGACATAAAAAATATCATTATGCCCTGCCCGGCTTAGCTTAAGCCGGTTAAATTTTATTAATTGATATTAATACTTTTCAACTATGCACTGTTAGTTAATGGTTTAAACGCAAAACAGATTTCAAGGCTGTTTTCGTTATATTTGCATCAAAAAAGTTTTACCATGGCACCAAAGTATGATGAAGGTTCAATAAAAACACTCAAATGGCAGGAGCATATCCGTAAAAGACCCGGCATGTATATAGGGAAGCTGGGCGACGGGTCTGCTCCCGATGACGGAATTTATGTCCTTCTTAAAGAGGTAATGGATAACTCTGTTGATGAGTTCATGATGGGTAACGGTAAAAAAATCTCAATCAATATTGAACAAGATAAAGTTACTGTAAGAGATTACGGCAGGGGCATTCCCTTGGGTAAGCTTGTTGAAGTGGCCAGCAAAATGAATACCGGCGCAAAATATGACTCCAAAGTTTTTAAAAAATCTGTGGGCCTGAACGGAGTGGGCATAAAGGCTGTAAATGCCTTATCATCTGAATTTACCATAAGATCCATAAGAGAAGGACAGGTTAAGGAGGCCTCTTTTAGTAAAGGAATTATTTTAAATGAAAAAGAGTGGCGTGACGATGAAGAGCCAAACGGAACTTTTGTAACCTTCGAACCGGATTTGGATATTTTCAGGAATTACCGTTATATAGAAGATTACGTGGTCAATATGGCCAAAAACTATACATTTCTTAACTCGGGGCTTACCGTAGAGTTCAATGGTGAACGTTTTTACTCAAAAAATGGCTTAAAAGATCTTCTTGAGGAAAATATGGATGATAATCCCCTATACCCGATAATACATCTAAAGGGTGAAGATATTGAGGTTGCCATAACACATGGATTCCGTTACGGTGAAAATTATTACTCTTTTGTCAATGGCCAGCATACCTCTCAGGGAGGCACTCATCTGCAGGCATTCAGGGAAATATATATAAAAACCATACGTGATTTTTATAAAAAGGATTTTGAACCTTCAGACATAAGAGCATCAATAGTTGCTGCAGTAAGTATCAAAGTTGAGGAGCCTGTATTCGAATCACAAACAAAAACCAAGCTCGGCTCAAAGGAGATCAGCCCCGACGGTATTTCAGTAAGAGCACACGTTGGGAACTTTCTTCAAAAGGAGCTGGACAACTATCTTCATAAAAATCAAGAGACTGCAGATATCCTTCTTAAACGCATTGTAGAGTCGGAAAGAGAAAGGAAAGCCATTGCCGGAATACAAAAACTGGCAAAACAACGTTCAAAAAAAGTAAGCCTCCATAACAAAAAGCTACGCGATTGCAGAGTACATTTCAATACAAACGATGAAAGGGCGGATGAGTCCAGTATATTTATTACTGAAGGTGATTCAGCAAGCGGGTCAATTACAAAGTCGAGAGATGTTATCACACAAGCTGTTTTCAGTCTGAGAGGCAAACCTCTGAACACATACGGGCTTACTAAAAAGGTAGTTTATGAAAATGAAGAGTTTCACCTTTTACAAGCTGCCCTGAATATTGAAGATAATATTGAAGATCTGCGCTATAATCGTATAATTATTGCAACCGATGCAGATGTGGATGGTATGCATATCAGGCTATTGCTTATAACATTTTTTTTGCAGTTCTTTCCCGAGCTTATCAGAAAAGGACATGTATTCATTCTTCAAACCCCTCTTTTCAGGGTGAGAAACAAACAAAAAACATACTATTGTTATACAGACGAAGAGAGAAGGCAAGCTATAAAAAGATTAAAAGGAAAAGCTGAAATAACCAGATTTAAAGGCTTAGGAGAAATTTCGCCTGATGAGTTTAAAAATTTTATTGGCAAAAATATCCGTTTAGATCCGGTAATTTTAAAAAAACATGACTCTTTATCGCAAATGCTTGAGTTCTATATGGGTAAAAATACCGCTGAGCGTCAGGATTTCATAATTGAAAATCTGTATGTGGAAAAAGATGAAGCAGTATTTGCAAATGACTTATAGTGTCTGACAGCAACTCAACAAATTTAATCAGATAAGACAGGTAATAGAAAAGGCAGCATGACAGAAGAAAATATGATTGATGAACTTAATAAGGACCGGGGTGCCGAAGAGATAAAAAGAGAGATTACCTATCTTCCGGGAATGTACCGAAACTGGTTCATGGACTATGCCTCTTATGTTATTCTTGAAAGGGCTGTTCCTTATGTAAATGACGGGCTAAAGCCTGTTCAGCGAAGGATAATGCATGCAATGAGGGAGATGGATGACGGGAGGTTTAATAAGGTAGCAAACATTATCGGACAGACAATGCAATATCATCCCCACGGCGATGCCTCCATAGGTGATGCAATTGTTCAGCTTGGACAAAAAAACCTGCTCATTGACACTCAGGGCAACTGGGGGAATATTTTAACCGGCGACGGAGCAGCCGCCCCAAGATATACAGAAGCGCGGCTATCAAAATTTGCCTTGGAAGTTGTATTTAATCCTAAAACTACAGAGTGGAAGCTCTCATATGACGGAAGAAAAAGAGAGCCTGTCACCCTCCCGGTAAAATTTCCGCTATTACTTGCACAGGGAGTTGATGGTATTGCAGTCGGGCTGGCATCAAAAATATTGCCTCACAATTTCATTGAGTTGGCAGATGCATCTATTGCCTACCTTAAAGGAAAAGAGTTTGAACTTTTCCCCGACTTCCCCACCGGAGGCCTTGCTGATTTCAGCAGATATAACAACGGATTGCGGGGCGGAGTTGTAAAAGTTAGGGCAAAGATTGAAAAGAGGGACAATAAAACATTGGCAATAACTGAAATACCTTATGGAAAGAGTACCTCCAATATTATTGAGTCAATTATAAAAGCTAATGATAAAGGCAAAATTAAAATCAAAAAAATTGATGATAATACTGCTGAAAATGTTGAGATTTTAATTCAGCTTTCATCCGGTATTTCATCCGATAAAACTATTGATGCCCTTTACGCCTTTACTGATTGTGAAGTCTCTATATCGCCAAACTCATGTATAATTGAGGATGACAAACCTCAGTTTACCGGAGTTAAAGAAACATTAAAAAAGTCGGCCGACAAATCGCTCGAATTATTAAAAAAAGAGCTTCAAATCAAAAAGAACGAACTGGAAGAAGCCTGGCATTTTGCCAACCTCGAAAAGATTTTTATCGAGGAGCGGATGTATAAAGACAAAAAATTTGAAGATTCTGAAAATATGGATCAGGCGGTAGTCTATACCGATCGCCGGCTCGATCCGTGGAAACCACATTTTAAAAGAGATATAACACGCGACGATATTTTAAAGCTGATGGAGATCCGCATGGCACGGATACTCAAATTCAATAAAGATAAAGCAAATGAAAATATCCTGGCAATAGAAGAAGAGATTGAAGAGATTGTCTATAATATTGAAAATATTGTCACATATACAATTAAATGGTTCAGTCATTTAAAAAATAAGTATGGCAAAGGGAGAGAGCGAAAAACAAAAATCAGAAACTTTGATAATATAGTTGCAGCCAAAGTAGTAATCAGAAATGAAAAACTTTATGTTGACCGGAAAGAGGGTTTCATGGGTACAGGGTTAAAAAAAGATGAGTATATATGCGACTGTTCCTATTTAGACGATATAATAGTTTTTCACAGGGATGGAAAATATTTTATTACCAAAGTCAGTGAAAAGGCATTTATCGGAAAAAATCCCCTTCATATTGCCATTTTCAAAAAAAACGACAAACGTACAATCTACAATGTTATATACCGGGATGGAGAATCGGGATATTCTTATATGAAGCGTTTTTTTGTAACGGCAGTAACCAGAGACAAAGAGTATGATCTGACAAAGGGCACTCCAAAATCAAAAATTATCTACTTTTCGGCTAACCCGAACGGAGAGGCGGAAGTCCTGAAGGTTTTACTAAAACCAAAGGCAAGACTTAAAAAGATTGCTTTTGAGTCAGACATGGGTGAACTGGCAATTAAAATGCGACAGTCAGTAGGAAATATTCTTACAAAACATGAAGTTTATAAAATCACTTTAAAAGAAAAAGGAATTTCAACATTAGGCGGAAGGAAAATATGGTTCGATGATGATGTATTCCGTCTGAATGCAGATAACAGAGGAAGATATCTTGGCGAATTTGCCGGAGAAGATAAAATTTTAGTGATCTATAAAAACGGTGAGTTTCAAATCTATAATTTTGACTTAAGCAACCATTTCGAACCTGATATTCTGACAATTGAAAAATTTGATGACAAAAAAGTACTTTCAGCGGTTTATTATGATGCAGAAATAGAATATTATTACATTAAGCGTTTTGAAATAGATGAAACTGAAGGAAAGCGCATCAGGTTTATTGGCGACAACCCGCAAAATAAACTTATAAATATAACATGGGTTCGCTACCCCAGGCTTGAAATTGAATTTGAAGGAAAAAACTCTGAACGGGAAAATGAGATCATAGAAGTAGCCGAATTTATAGGGGTAAAATCATGGAAAGCAAAAGGTAAAAGATTGTCTAATTACAGCATTGGCAATATCAAAGAGTTGGAGCCGGTAATAAAAGATGAATATGACAAGCCGGAAAGTAAAGAGGGAAATGAGGAAAAAGAGTCAGATTATGATGATATTCCCTTTGAAATAAAAAGACCTGACAAAGAGGAAGACCCAAACCAGATGTTACTGTTTTAAAATTATTACTGCAATGAGAATCTACCTTATAGGCTTTATGGGGTGTGGTAAAACAACACTGGGCAAAAAACTTTCTAAATATACCGGATTGCAGTTTATCGACATGGACAGTTATATTGAAGAGAGAAATTGTAAAACCGTCCCTCAGATATTTGCAGAAGAGGGAGAAGCTAAATTCCGTAAAAAAGAGAGAAGAGCACTGGAAGAGCTTTCGCAATTTTCCAATGTTGTCATTGCTACCGGAGGAGGTGCTCCCTGTTTTTTTGACAATATTGATCTTATGAACCGTTCGGGCAAAACCATTTACCTTGATATTGATCCAAAAATCCTGGCCGGCAGACTTTCAAATTCAAAAATAGACCGCCCGCTGATAAAAGGCAAATCACAACAAGAACTTGTTGACTATATAAATAAAACTTTAAAACAGAGAGACAAATATTATAAAAAAGCAACATTCCGGATCAGCAATCCGGATATCGGCATTGATGAGATTATGGATATGATTTCCGGAGAAAACTAAAAGCTACTGCCCTTCCCCGCTGCCTCCTTCGCTTCTCTCTGCAGGTACGCCCTCCTGAGTGCCGGCTTCAGGAACAGTTGTAGGAAAGTTTGGCACCTGAGTCGGATCAATTGCAGTTTCAATCTGCTCCCTTACCTTCGACTGATCCTGCATGATCTGTTCACGCGGAATAAAGGCTGTACCCAGCACAGAAAGAAACAACAGTGATCCTGCAAGTACCCAGGTGGTCTTTTCTAAAAAATCAGTAGTTTTACGAACTCCCATAACCTGGTTGGAAGACTGAAAATTACTTGCCAATCCGCCCCCTTTTGAATTCTGAACCAATACTATCAGAACCAAAAGAACACATATTATAAAAATCAAAACTGTTATAAGAGTATACATCTCAGTTTTATTTTAAATTTTTTTCTATCTCTTTAATACGGAGTGCAAAGTAAGCACTTTTTTCCGGATATTTCAAGCTTAATTTTTTGAAAGCATCAACCGCTTTATCATATTTTTTTTGCTCTGCATATATATTTGCCAAAGTCTCCGTAATCAGCTCATCAGACTCAACCAACGATTTTAAAATCACTTTACTGTCGGTCCCGGTACTCTTTTCAGAATCTCTGTCTATCTTTATTCCTCTCTTATTTAATGAAAGAAATTTTTCAATCAGCCGGTTTCCCTCACTTTCAGACTCCTCAAATTCAAAAGGGGTTGTCACTATTTCTGCCTCTTCAGTATAATAACCCAAAATCTCATTGTCTTTATCTTCAAGCAAGTAATTAAACAGCAGTTTACGATCGGGGATCATTATTGCCAATCTTCTTAAAAAACTTTCAAATTCGGGATTACCGGTCTGTTTAAGGTTTTTTAAAAGCAATATCAATGCTGTTTGAAAATAGGGGTACTTTTCTGTCAGCTCTTTTAACCCGGGCAAAGTGTCATTATTCAACAGCAGATTATTTGCAAGGAGATTATAAAATTTATCTTTATCCATATCACCAATTAGCAAGAGTTGCATTAAAAATATCTTCAGTCAGTTTATTGATAATTTCGGGTACCAGCCCGTCTTCCACATCACTCAAAGAGCTGGTACTGTCGAAATCTTCAAATGCGGAGAAGGTTCTTTCGGTACTTTGTTCATTATCAGTGTTATTGGTATACCTGACACTAACACTGATAGTCAGACGGTTTAAAGCAGCCATATCATCTTTTTGTATTGACATGGGCCTGACATCATATCCGGTTATTTGTCCTTCAAAAATCAGATCCCCATTTTCGGCAGTCTCATTTAAAGATGTCTGCCGTTGCAACTTTTCCCTCAGGGCTTCGGTAAACAACTGACTTAACAACGGATTAACCAATCTGGCACGATTTGGAAAATAGTAAACTGAAAAAGTTTTCACATCAGGAGAAATATTTGCCCCTGTAAAGGAGTAGGAGATCTTGCAGGAATCAGCAGTTCCTGCAATTAAAAACAGCAGAATATATAAAAAAACCAAACTACTCTTTCTTTGCATATATCAACGGTTAATATTGTACTCTTTAATCTTCCGGTAGAGAGTACGTTCTGAAATACCTAATTCTTCAGCAGCATATTTCCTTTTGCCATTATGTTTTTCCAATGCCTTTTCAATCAATTCTATCTCATTCTCCTCGAGTGAAAGAGACTCTTCTACCACCTCCTCCGTATCCTGAATACTATCTTTATGAATATGGTGCAGCTGAAATGTTTTAGCAGAAGGTTCGCCCGGAGGTTGTGCAACATTTTCTTCATTGTAAAGATTATGAATAATTCCGGCCTTATCACCTGTAACCACTCCTTCATTTCCCTCCATCAGTTCAAGCACAAGTTTCTTCAGGTCGTTCATATCACGCTTCATGTCAAAAAGAACTTTATATAAAATCTCCCGCTCATTTGTAAAAGCACCTTCGGTTCTGGACAAAAAAAGGGCAGGCAGATTCTGAGAAGTTAATGCAGGCAGGTAGCCCTGCAATATATCAGCCGACAGCTCCCGGTTTTTTTCAATAATTGAAATTTGTTCCGTTATATTCTTAAGCTGTCTGACATTACCCGGCCACCGGTAATTAACCAACAACAGCCTGGCTTCATCATCAAGCCTGACCGGAGGCATTCTGTATTTATCGGCAAAATCGCGTGCAAATTTTCTAAACAGAAGATGTATATCATCAGGGCGCTGACGAAGAGGAAGTATATATATAGGCACCGAATTTAAACGGTAATAAAGATCTTCGCGAAACTTTCCCTCTTCAATTGCTTTGGGAACATTGACATTAGATGCGGCAATAACCCTCACATTTGTCTTAACCACCTTCGAAGAACCAACCTTGATAAATTCACCGCTTTCCAAAACACGAAGAAGCCTTACCTGTGTCGATAGAGGCAATTCTCCAATCTCATCAAGAAAGATAGTTCCTCCGTCTGCCTCTTCAAAATAACCTTTCCGGTCTGACAAAGCACCGGTAAAAGCCCCTTTTTCATGTCCGAAAAGTTCAGAATCGATAGTGCCCTCGGGTATTGCACCACAATTGACTGCAATATATTTGCCATGCTTTCTTGCTGAAAACTGATGGATTATCTGGGGAAAAATCTCCTTTCCTGTCCCGCTTTCACCTGTTATTAATACTGAAAGATCGGTCGGGGCAACCTGTACCGCTACTTCGATTGCCCTGTTAAGGCCGGGTGAATTGCCAATTATCTCAAATCTCTGCTTTATACCCTGAATGTCCATAGCTTTAAATAATCTTATATAAACAACAAATTTACAATTTTTACCCGTTAAAGTTCAGATGTAAAAACCAATTATCCTTTTTTAAGTTAATTTTATCAGATAATCTGCATATTAATTATCTTTATCATAGATAAACATACTTTTTTTAATTAAAAATTTTAAACGGATGAAATTCATAGGAATTATCCCAGCCAGATATGCTTCTGTCCGTTTCCCGGGTAAATCTTTGGCAATGCTAAACAGGAAACCGGTAATACAGTGGGTATATGAAAATGCTGCAAAAATATTAAATGAAGTTTGGGTAGCAACCGACGATGACAGAATTTTTGATACAGTAAATGCATTTGGGGGTAAGTCGATAAAAACCCGGTCTACCCATCTTAGCGGTACAGACAGATGTGCAGAGGCAGCTCTGCAGCTGAATAAAAGAGCAGATTTTGATATTGTCATAAATATTCAGGGAGACGAACCCTTTATAAAACCGGCACAAATCTCCAAATTGGCATCAGTCTTTGATAAGGAAACTGAAATAGCCACACTTATCAAGGAGGTCGGATCGGAGGAAGAGCTATTTAATCCGAACAGGCCCAAAGTAGTTGTGGACAAAGATAATTATGCTCTCTATTTCAGCCGCTCAACCATTCCGTTTATCAGAGAAAAAAGTAAAGAAAACTGGTTTTCAACAACTAAATTTTGGATTCATATCGGTATGTATGCCTATCGAAAAGAGACTCTTCAGCAAATTACAAAATTAGAACCCGGGATACTGGAACAGGCAGAGGCATTAGAACAGTTAAGGTGGTTAGAAAACGGGTACAAAATAAAAACAGCAGTTACGGATTTTCATAATTTTGGGATTGACACGCCTGAAGATCTTATGGAAGCTCAGAAAATTCTTAATAATTCCGGGCAGAAAAATTAAGGCATAATATTTGTAACAGTTGTTATTATGAGTTAATTACCATGAGGATTTATCTACTTTTGATACTGCTCTCTTTTTTTGGGCTTACCGGTTTTACCCGGGCTGCATCAGATACTTCATTTATCGAAAGGATAGAGGAAGAGAGGCCTTTTTTTACCCCGGAACTAAAGATTTATCCAAACCCGGCCAAAACAGGTAAAGTAACTTTAGAGCTAAACAAGGGAGAGATATCAGAAATCCATCTTATTGACATAACCGGAAAAAAACTGCTGACAAAAAAACCTGAAAAAGCAAGCTCAATCAATGTCGTTTCACTCTATAATATCCCCGACGGCATCTACTTTGTCAGGGTAAAAGCTAAAGATGGTAAGCTGATTATAAAAAAGCTGGTTATATCGAACAGGTAATTCAAAAAGCTTATTTTATTATTCCGTGAATCTCAAGGAGTTCATCCATTTCATCCCTTATCTTTTTTGCAGCAGACCGGGCATGATCGGCAAAATCTTTACCCGGCGATGCATATATTATCCCTCTGGAAGAATTGACCAATAACCCGCACCGGCTATTCATGCCATAATGCGCAACATCCCGCAAACTTCCACCCTGAGCTCCGATCCCGGGGACAAGTAAAAAATGGTCAGGCACTATCTGCCTCACTTCCTTAAGTTTTTCTGCCTGTGTAGCACCAACAACATACATCATATTTTCAGGAGTTCCCCATTGCTGCGAAATTTTTAAAACTTTTTCAAACAGCAAGTCACCATCTTTTTTGTCTTCTGTAAATTGAAAATCAGCAGCGCCTTTATTGGAAGTGAGTGCCAGCAAAATAATCCATTTTTCACTATAAGTCAGAAAAGGTTTAACAGAATCTTCTCCCATATATGGAGCAGTTGTAACTGCATCAAAATCAAGTTTCCCGAAAAATGCCCTGGCATATAATTGTGATGTGTTGCCAATATCGCCTCTTTTTGCATCAGCAATTAAAAAAATTTCAGGATAAAAAGCTTTAATATAATTTACAGTTTTTTCAAGACTTTGCCACCCCTCCCATCCTAAGCTCTCATAAAACGCCAGGTTGGGTTTAAAGGCAACTGCATAAGGGGCAGTAGCAATAATTATCTCCCTGTTAAAAAGAAAAAGGGGATCTGAAGTATCATGAAGATGCCCCGGTATCTTGTCAAGATCTGTATCCAACCCGACACATAGAAAACTTCGCTTCTTTCTGATCTGTTCAAACAGTTGGTTACGGTTCATTTTGTTTTATTTTAAATTTCTGCCTCTTTCAGCCTCTCAGCATTCTCCTCTATCATCAGCTTATCAATAATCTCATCAATATCTCCATTTATTATTGACTGCAAATTATAAAGGGTCAGATTAATGCGATGATCTGTAACACGGCCCTGAGGCCAGTTGTAGGTTCTTATCTTTGCCGATCTGTCGCCTGTTGATACCATCGTTTTCCTCTTTGAAGATATCTCGTCAAGATATTTCTGATACTCCATATTGTAGATCCTGGTACGCAATTCATTCATTGCTTTTGCCAGATTCTTAATTTGAGATTTCTCATCCTGGCAGATTACAACAATCCCGGTTGGTATATGAGTAAGCCTGATTGCCGAATAGGTAGTGTTAACCGATTGTCCTCCCGGACCTGACGAACAAAAAGTATCTTTTTTTATATCCGACTCTTTAAGCTCCACATCAAATTCACCGGCTTCGGGAAGCACTGCTACGGTAGCAGCCGATGTATGTATACGACCCTGGGCCTCAGTCTGAGGAACCCTTTGCACCCTGTGAACACCTGATTCATATTTTAAAACTCCATATACCCCTTCCCCGCTAACTTTGGCAACTATCTCTTTAAATCCGCCTGCAGTACCTTCATTAAGATTTGTAACCTCCATCCTCCACCCTTTTTTTTCACAAAAACGGGAGTACATTCGAAAAAGATCTCCGGCAAAAATACTGGCTTCATCGCCTCCTGTCCCGGCACGAATTTCAAGAATTGCATTTTTTTGATCTTCAGGGTCAGAAGGGACCAAAAGCATCTTAATCTCAATCTCTTTTTCAAAAATCTTCTCTTCGCCCATTTCCATCTCAGTGCGAGCCATTTCACGTAACTCCTCATCCGACTCTTCCGCAAGAATCTCTCTTCCCGAATTTATATTGTTGATCAGATTTTTATACTCTTTAAAAGCCTCAAGGAGCTTTTGAAGATTTTTATATTCCTGATTGAGTTTAATATATCGCTCCATATCGGCAATCACCTCGGGATCTGTTATACGCTGCTGAAGTTCTTCAAAGCGATGCTTTAAAGGTTCATATTTATCAAGTAATTTATATTCTGTCATCTCGTTAATATTCAAATATCCCTTTTTCACTCTTTATAGTAAGCTGCCTTCCGTTACAAGATTCCACCCTTCCAACTATTTTAGCATCGATATTAAATGAGCCGGCAATAGCAATAATCTCATCTGCAATTTCACGGCTGCCATATATTTCAAAACGATGCCCCATATTGAAAACTTTGTACATCTCTTTCCAATCTGTTCCTGATTCCTTTTTGATGATCTCAAACAACTTAGGCACATCAAACATATTATCCTTTATAATATGTACATTATCAACATAATGCAATACCTTAGTCTGTGCACCTCCCGAGCAATGGATCATTCCTGAAATTTCACTTCTGCACTTTTCCAGTACTTTTCCAATAACCGGGGCATATGTTCTGGTAGGCGATAAAACAAGCTTCCCCGCGTCAATATCCAGCTCTTCAATTTTGTCTGTCAACTTATATGTACCCGAATAGGCCAACTCATCGGATATCGCCTGATCATAACTTTCGGGATATTTTGCAGCAAGGTATTTATTGAAAATATCGTGCCGGGCAGAGGTAAGCCCGTTACTGCCCATACCGCTATTATAATCATTTTCGTAAGAAGCTTTACCGGATGAAGAGAGGCCGATAATTATATCCCCCGGTTTAATATTTCCCGCTGAAATAATATCTTTCCTTCTCATTCGGCAGGCAACAGTGGAATCAACAATTATTGTCCGGACAAGATCTCCAACATCAGCTGTTTCGCCACCTGTCGACCATATATTCAATCCCCGTTCTCTCAGTTGGGATAATATCTCTTCAGTACCATTTATTATAGCTGAAATCACCTCCCCGGGAATAAGCCTCTTATTACGGCCTATTGTTGAAGAAACAATGATATTATTCACAGCTCCAACACAAAGAAGATCATCAACATTCATAATTAAAGCATCCTGTGCAATTCCCTTCCATACAGAAATATCTCCTGTCTCTTTCCAATAGATATAAGCCAGTGCCGATTTAGTGCCTGCACCGTCAGCATGCATTATATTACACCAGTCGGGATCCCCGCCTAAAATGTCGGGCACTACTTTACAAAAAGCTTTAGGGAACAACCCTTTATCAATGTCTTTTATTGCATTGTACAATTCACCTTTCGATGCCGATACACCTCTGGCACTATATCTGGAGTCTGAAGCCATCTTTTTTTAAATGCAAAAATAACAATTCTTACAGGTATAAAAATCGTTTTATCTTCTTAGTTGGTGTTTTTTCGAAAGGAGTTAGCTGAAGTGTCACCTCCTGCACCCTGGAAAATTTATTTAATTGGGCATTTACTTTTCTATGAATATCTTTTAAAATATCCTCAGCTTTATTATGTATATAATTATGGGCATCCTGCTTAAACTGCTTGAAATTATGCTCAATCTCTTCCATATTCAAATGGATCATTGCAACCAATTTGCCTTTTTTCTGAATAACAAGCGATTCAAGGACAAATCTCATCTTATTTATAACTGATTCGATCTCTTCAGGATAGATATTCTCACCGCTTGATCCGACTATCATTGTTTTTATCCTCCCCTTAATACTAAGAAAATTGTCCTTATCGAATGTGCCCCTGTCGCCTGTCCTGAACCAACCATCTTCCGTAAAGACCTCCCTGCTAAGTTCAGGTGCCTTATAATATCCCTTCATAACATTTGGACCTTTCGCCTGTATCTCCCCTTCCCCGGTAGCCTTATCAACATCAGCCAACCTTAGCTGCACCCCCTGCAAAGCAACTCCCGTTGATCCCAACCTCACATTCTTTCCCACGGCGCCCGCCAAAAGAGGTGAAGTTTCTGTCAAGCCGTACCCGATGGCATAAGGAAATTTACCCTCCATTAAAAATCTTTCAACCATAGGATCCAACTTTGCCCCGCCTATTCCGAAAAATCTCAAATGCCCTCCAAAAGTTTTGTAAAGCTTCTTACCTGCAATCCTGTGCAACAGCTTACGCGTAGGAGGAATTGAATATAAAGTGCGCATAAAACCATTTTTTTGAAATTTCGGCAATATACTGCTTCTGAATACTTTTTCAATTATCAATGGTACAACCAGCATTATGGTAGGCTTCACCTTTTGAAGCGCCGGAAGCAAAATTGATGCTACAGGAGGTTTTCGCAAATAGTGTATAGAAGCGCCAAACCTTATCGGCAAAAGAAAACTAATGGTATTTTCAAAAGTATGAGACAGAGGCAGTACCGATAAAAACCGGTCATTTTGATTAACATCCTGAAATGTATAACATTGCTCAACTGTCCATGCCAGATTTTTATGCGTAAGCATCACTCCTTTTGAACTGCCTGTGGTACCGGAAGTATAAATAAGTGATGCCAGGTCCTCTTCTTCAATTTCAACGGGTGGCAATTTTACACCTTTTCCCGGAAGCGAACAGCTCAGGCTTTTAATATCTTCATTTTTAGTGCCTGCAGGGATTAATGAAAAATTATCGACCAATATCAAATTTTCAATCAGGTCGTTTGTTATCTGACTTACACTTTTATACAAACTTGCTGAAATAAACATCACTTTTACACCGGAATGTTTCAGGATTGAGCTGATCTCATTTCCATGAAAATCCGGAAGTATCGGAACAACAGTAGCTCCTGTCAGTGAAATAGCAAAAAAAGCTACTCCCCAGTTTGGCATATTGGAACTCAGGATAGCAACTTTATCACCCTTCGACACCCCTATGCCGGCAAGAAGAACAGACAGCCTTTCTGCATCTTCCCCCATTTGTCTGTATGTGTAATTATTTTCACCGGCAAAAACAAGTGATCTGTTATCCGGGTATTGTTTTACCGACTCCCGGAATAAAGTTGGAATTGTATATTTTTTAATTGTCATTTTCTAATGATTAAAATAAATAACTTTCAAAGATATTCTGTAGCCTGCTCATATACATTTTAAATGATACCTTTGAATTCCGGTTTTAATAGGAATGTTTTTTTAATAAGCAGACAAAAATATACAATAACAAGCACAAAAATATCTTTCCGCTAATTTGTAACTATTTTTAACATATTCAATATATATTAAATTAATAACGATAAAATTTAAGAGTGCTCTTCAGGCAAGGAGTCAAATTTTAGCACAAATACTTCTAT
>LSQX01306584.1_pt1 | contig 15559 bp, 14 predicted proteins | sample 654561 | NCBI WGS metagenome assembly LSQX01 (sample SAMN04489861, study PRJNA283612) | anaerobic digester metagenome | isolation source: 4 biogas reactors fed with cattle manure at either 37C or 55C with and... | place: Denmark: Kongens Lyngby | collected 2014 | reverse complement strand
AGAGTATCTGTTCTAAAAAAAATATCCCTATGTACAAGATATCCTTTGAATATATTTCATTAGAGAAGAGAAAGATTACAATATATGGTACTAATTAAAGAAATTTTAAAACAAAAACCATTAATACTAGGAATAGATACTAGTTGTGATGACACATCTGTTGCCTTACTTAGAGGTAGAGAGGTTATAACTAGTGAGCTATCTTCTCAAACAGAGTTACATGCAGAGTTTGGAGGAGTAGTTCCTGATTTAGCAAAGAGATTACATGAACAAAATATTGATGAGGTTTACAATAGGGCATTACAGAATAATCCTGGAATGATTAACAATGTAGATTACATTGCAGTAACAACTGGTCCTGGCCTAGCAATTGACCTTGAAGTAGGTATTAAATATGCAAAAGAGTTAGCTTTAAGATACAACAAACCATTTGTTCCTGTAAATCATATGGAAGGACATATGTTTTCATCTCTACTTCTTAATTCAAAAGGTAATGGTTTAGTTAGCAACGAGCAATTAATTGATTCTTTCCCTGCCTTAGCACTTTTAATGTCAGGAAAGCATACAGAGATAATATATATTAAAGAGATTGGTAAGTACAAAAAATTAGGACAAACATTAGATGATGCAGCAGGGGAGGCATTTGATAAGGTGGGAAGAATATTAAACTTTGGTTATCCAGGAGGACCTGTTGTTTCAGAGTTTGCAAAAAGGGGTAAATCAGGAAATATTGTATTTACTATTCCAATGAAAAATTCTAAAGATTTGAATTTTAGTTACTCGGGTATTAAAACAGCAGCTTTGTATAAATCTAAAGAGTTAAGAGAGAAGGGTATACCTGAAAGGGAGTGGATATATGATTTTTGTAGAGGTTTTGTAGATGCAATTATAGATTCTGTAATTATTAAACTTAAACTTGCTATTGAGAAAAATCCTGAAGTAAAATCTATATTTGTAGGAGGAGGGGTATTTAATAGTGAGGAGATACTTAGAAGTGTAGGTAGGTTAGGAAAGGAGTATAGTTTAAACTTTTACTATCCAGAGATAGAATACAGGAGTGATAATGCAGCTATGATAGGGATAGCAGGGTATGTAAACATATTACAAGATAAATATCTGTCGAAAAAAGAAGACATAGAAAGTGTAGATAGAGATCCTAGATTATCATTGTAAAGAAATTAAAGATTTAATTTCTCCTCAATCTCCAATAATCTGTTGTATTTAGCTAATCTCTCTCCTCTTGTAGGACCACCAAATTTAGATTGTTGAGCAGGGGTACCTACTACAAGGTCTGCAATAAAGGAGTCATTTGTTTCTCCACTCCTATGAGATATTACTGCATTCATTCCTCTATCTACTGTTAATCTAATTGCATCTAGAGTTTCTGTTACACTCCCTATCTGATTTAACTTTATTAATACAGCATTCATAGCTTTAAGATTAATTCCTTTTAGTATTAGTTTAGTATTTGTTGTTAGTAAATCATCTCCTACAACCTGATATTTATCTCCTAAATTCTCTGTAAATACGGCCCAATCATCCCAAGAATCTTCATGCATAGGATCTTCTATAGAAAACATTGGGTATTGTGAATACCACTCCTGTTGTAGTGCTAACCAATCTTGACCATCTAGAGATTTGTTTTCTCTATGAAGTTCATATTTTTTACTGTCATGATTAAAAAATTCTGAGGCAGCTACATCTAGTGCTAACTTGAATTTGTCTTTGTATCCAGCTTTAAATATGCCTTCTACTATTATATCTAAGGCTTCTTTATTTGATTTTAACTCTCTAGGAGCAAAGGCTCCTTCATATCCAACTCCTACTGAGTAGTTTTTACTGTCTAGTATGTCATGTATTGAGTGAAATATTTCACTTGTAGCTCTAAGTGTTTCTTTAAAATTTGAAAATGCTTTATCATTTGGTACTACCATATACTCTTGAATATCAGTAGACCAATTACCATGTTTCCCTCCTTCTAGAAGCAGTATCTGGGGTAGGGGTAACTTAAATTTATCTTTAGAGTATGCTTCATCCCAATATATCATTCCAATATATTCAAAAAGTTCTAATCCTATTCTTTGTGATACTGCTCTACAAAAAGCCATTGAGCATGAGAGTATTGCGTTTCCTCCTAGTTTAGATTTACTCTCTGTTCCATCAAGGGATATTAGAAGTTCGTCAAACTGTTTCTGACTTTCAAACTCTTTATCTATTACTGCATCCCTTATTATTGTATTTACATTTTCAACAGCTTTAAGGACACCTTTCCCATTGTATCTTGCACTATCTCCATCTCTTAGTTCTAAGACCTCTCTACTTCCTGTGGATGCTCCTGAGGGGACTTCTCCTTTTGCAATATCTCCACTTAACAGTTCTATTCCTGTTGATATGGTAGGAACGCCCCTAGAATCAAGTATTTCATATGCATGAATATTTTTTATTTTCATATTTATATATTAGTAAATTACTTTTTTAATTTTGTCATAAAGGAGAGTGCAGAGCAAGTAGTAATTTTGGAGAATATTGACTCATAGTAAGTAGGAGTGTATAATCCGAATAGTGCTAGGGAATCGGGAAAACAGCCCGTATTGATGCATAAAATATTTAATATTTTCGTATCTTATAACCTTAGCTTTAGAGCACTGCCTTTGCTCTTTAAAAAGTGAATAGGGGTATTTTTATTGGTGAGTTTTTTCCTTTCTGTTTAGTTTCCGGCATTTAGAATCTCTTACTGGGATTTTAGAGGTCGGAAATTAAACTATATATATGAAAGGAGATGTTATGGAAAAGATTTATAATCTTTTGGCCATAACATGGCCAATCATATTGCAGGTATTTAAGTTAATGAGATTAGAAGAGAAATTCATTTCTTTGATAATCTTCCTTTTCTTTTATGTCGCTGTTCTGAAAGTATTTATTACTATATTCCCAAGAGAGGATAAGGAAAGATTTCTGGATAATATAATCTTTCCACTAATTAGAATCTATTTGATGATTCTTCCTTTAGTATTGGTTTACCAATATCTCAAGGGATCTCATCCGATTCTAGTGCAATTAGTTGAATTTATAGCGAATTTCTTTACTATAGATGAACTAATAGAGGCTATTTGTCTGTCTATAGTTATGACAGCAATATTCTATGCATTAGCTCGGTTTTTTTGGCACTCCATTAGTATGTTTCTCCAATATATGTTGGGAGATATACCAGTTATAGGTCCCTTTCTTTTGAGGGTTATAATTGGGATGGAAGTGTTAGCTATTTTAGCGACCTATTTAACGCTACCGGTATTTGCAATGTCATTTTTTAAGGGCATTGATCCATATCCGTTGTCGTTAAGGGAGCCAATTGTAATGCCTCCTGGCGTAGATGAAGAAGTATGGGAAGTTATTGAAAAAGCAGTTAACAAGTCATTAGAGAATGGCGTTAATTGTAGTCCATACCTTCTCTATTCTTTAAAAATCTACGAAACAGGAGAAAATTACTGTGATGAGGCATGGGAATATGTTGCTCGACCTAACGCTTGTGCATCCAATGCAGGAGCTTTGGGTATGTGGCAATTCCTACCAGAAACCTTTAGCAGAAATGCCAATAGGCATAATGTTCAAGGGTCACTTTGGAATCCTGAAGTAGCTGCAGAAGTTGCATGTTACTTTATGGCGGATGAAGTAAATATTTCCTTAAATCAAACAAAGGAAGAGTTTGTGGAAGAGTTTGCATCAACTGGTCTAATATGGAACGCAGATCCTTATGGAGCTGGGGTTGTATATGATAGGGCAGTTGAATTGCGTAACTCTGCATTTGAAAGTCCTCCGAATCCAGTTTATCCTTCGGGATATGTTTGGCCCGGCCCGGAAAATACATATGTATGGTATCCATGGGGGGATGTAATGTGGTACGGGCAGTATCATAACGGGATTGACATCGGAACTTTCGATGGTCAAGTGTTTGATGTTAAAGCGATTAGTTCAGGTATGGCTAGGTATTACTATCAAGATGAGTGCAACCGTGGAGTAATCCATTTTATTGCATCATCTCATGAGCAGTTTTACTATGTCCATATGAGTGAAGACCCTTCAAAGATATATATCAAGACCGATGGGTCATGGGTAGCCGTTGATAAGGGTCAGACCTTGGGTCAAATACATGAAGGGAACACCTCATGTTCAATTGGTAGTCATTTACATCTAATGTATACGGATGGTCGTTACATTGGAGAGGAGATGTTTGAAAGATAAAGGAGAGGAAAATGGAACCTAAGAAAGAAAGTGGAGCATTACTCCTTGTTGTAATCGTTTTGGTTTTTGGAATGATGTCAACAGGAGAATCTGAAGGACTTAATCCAAGTCCTCAGAGCACACCAACTCCAACACCTTATTTTATTCCTTCGGGGGTAATAGAGGATGTCTGGAATGATATTATGATAGGGGTTCAGGCAGCAAGAGGGAATGGAGTCGAGTGTGACCCTGTTTTACTCTATGCTATAAAGGTTGTAGAAACAGGAGAAAATTACTGTGATGAGGCATGGGAAGAGGTCGAAAGGCCAAATGCTTGTGCGTCACAAGAAGATGTCCTGGGCATGTACCAATTTCTGAATGAAACATTTCAGAGGAATGCAGAAAGGTATAATGTGCAGGGAAGTGTCTGGGACCCAAAAATATCGTCAGAGGTAGCTTGCTACTTCATTCATGATGAAGCTCATATCTCGCTAACTCAAACACAGGAAGAGTTTCTGGAAGAATTTGCCCACAAAGGCTATATCTGGAATAAGTATGAGCAAGAAGCTCTTCAGATTTATGAGATTGGGATTTATTTAACCAATCAACTTAAAGAATAAAGAAAGGAGGAGGCGGTTAGGCTTAATTGTGTAATACTTGTAATACAAGGGGAAAATAAAGAACATGAAGAATCGTTAGGTTTAAGAAAGGAGAATTAAAATGACAGCATTAGAGGAGTTTATTGTCTTAGCCTTAGCGGCATTCGTCGCATGGCAACTTCCCTCATGGACTGAGAAAATTGTTCCATTAAGTATCGGAACAAATAAGATTTCAGGGGGAGTAAAAATTGGGATACAGCTGTTATTAGCGTATTTTGCAGCTCGTGTAGGGTGGGTAAAGCTAAATGCTACTATTGATACAGCCTTTACATATCTGCAACAGATATTTGCCAAGGAAGAAATAGGGCGTGTCGTAGAAGTTGATAGTAAATGGATTGCATTGATTGCATTCATAGCAATCTTTTGGCTTCTCTCCATACTTTTCAAAAATCTTCCAACACCTCAAAATATTTGGGGGGCTCTTGGTGCCTTGCTAATACTGGGTATCGTTTTATTTTGGCCCTCGGCCATGTGGAAAATTGTTGATTCATATGTTGAGTATAACCTGAAGGGGGCATCGGGTCTGGTAACTACTGAAACTTGGAGACAAATAATGGAGGGATTTGACTTCAAGTAATTTTTTTTCATCACCGATGAATAAATTAGAAACATATGCAATTGCATACAATCTATTTACTCCTATTCACCGGTGACTAAAGTATTTAAAAAATTAAATATTTTAGTCACTGGAAAGCATATTTTATTTAATTATATATATAAATGAATTTTGAAAACGATAACGAATTAAAAAAAGATACTCTTTTTGAAAGAAATGGAACAGAACACCTTGGGTGTAATTATGATGTTGTGAATGAGGAATTAGAAAAATTACAAACAATCTGGTTAGAAAGTTATAAGGGCGAGTATAGAGAAGATGACAAGGTGTATACGACTCCCTTTGAGATGTTAGATGAGGAATTAAAGAAAAATGAGGACTTTAAATATGCTGCGAATGTATTTGAGAGTTCATTATTAAGGAGTTCAGCAGGATATATGTATGCTAAGGATTTGATGAAGAGAGACCCTCAAAGATATGATAGGGTTTTAGAAAAAAATGCTGGAGATGAATATTGGGCAGAAAATCTAGGTTATTCTTTGTTATCCTCCTATGCAATGAACGAAGAAAAAGTTGGGGAAAATTACATCACGGCAGATTTAATTGGGCATATGATTAATGAGTATATGTATTATAAATATTTTGATAATGGCAAAAACGAATATATTACAGAAAGAATAGCATTACTTAGGGGAACAGTAGATAGTTATCTTCTTAAACACGCTTACTCACACTTAGAGTATTGGAAGAAAGGTAGAAATATTGTTAAATTGATAAAATTTGAACAAGAGGGTGGTATAAGTGCTGCGCAGGTTTTAGATGATACACATAAGTCATATAAAGATGTGTTAGAACTTGGAGGTAAAATAGAAAGCCCATATTCACATAGGCCCAAAATTAAAGAAGAAGAGTATAACGAGTTTAGGAATACATGGGAGATATTGAAACTTCCTGGAATTCTTGAAGGCGAGTATCAAAAGTTTAGAGATCAAGTTGTAAAGAGAATAAATAATCCAAGTGATTTTGAATTATTTAAACAGTACTTCTCAAAAAAGGATAAAAAGTATCCATATGTAAATTTTATAGATAAAGTTGCAAAACTTAGAGATAGTGATGAAGAAACCGTCTCATTAGTTGCTAAGAAGTTTCTTTCGAACTTACTTTTCGATCCTGAGTTAACTTTTATTGTTAATTCCTTAAGGATGTTTGAGAATAGTGAGGAGGAACTTGAGAAAGCTCGCAAACAAGAAGCTAAGGAAGCTGGATTAAGAAGGTATAGATTTGAGGATAGAATTCTGGATAAAACTAAGATATTGAAAGACAAATCACTAACTCCATCTCAAAGAGAACAGCAATTAAAGAGGTTAAAAAGTAGAGAAAGAAGAGAGGAAAGGATTCAAGAAAATATTAAGAGTGAGGAAACTAGTATTACATACGATGAGTTAGTTGGTCTTGCCTTAAATAATCCTGACACTTTTGATAGGGAGAACGCAGGTGCTGAAAGGTGGAAAGTACTTATGCAAATGTATGTAGATGCACCATATGTGTATATGGATGTCGTATCTGGATATTTAGAGGCTTATGTTACGCGTAAGGATTTATCAGAGAAGGAGAAGAGTGTAGCACGTCGCATGTTGTACCTATTCTTCTCAGCTAATTACAAGGATATAAATATGCTTACATATGATAGATACTCTGAAAGGGAAGATGAGATGGATAATAGAAAAATAATTGACAAAATAAAGCTTTGGGGGACACTAGAACAGGACCTTACAACCAAGGAGAATATTGCCTTCTTCGTAGATACCCAGGGGTGGATTCAGTATTTTCTTAATCATAAGGATAGAAACTATGAACTTTTATCATCCCTTTGTGAACAAGATCAAAGTTTGTTTTTACAAGTAATGGATAATTTCATTAATAATGCAAATACTGATAAGGATAAGAATTACTTTGACAGCGTAAGGACATTAAATCTGTTTTACCAAAAGATGAAGGAAATAAAAAAACAGGAGTTGAATGGAGAAAAGACTCTAACTGTCGATGACCCTATACTATCTGATAGGGAAGAAACAGAAAGGGTAATAATACAAAATGTTTATGAGATATGTAACCCCCCTGTTGTAAAAGTAAGTGTTAATGAGAGATATAAGGATGAAAAAAATCGGATAGAATTATTGCAAGAGTATTTAAGCAGGTATAGTGCATTAGTTTCAGAGTTAGAAATTCAAGGAATTAATTTCGTTAATATTGATAATGGTATACAATTAAATTGTGAAGATATAGGAAATAACAACGGACTTTTTCTTGCTCTTAAGGCATCGGGTTTTGAAATCAAAAAAGAAGAGAACACTCTTAATCTTAGTTATGTTCAATATTCTGATTTTCTTGAAAAAATTGTTGGTACATTACTTACTCCAACACTCTATGAATGGAGAGTTGATGATATAGAAAATAAAAATAAGAGAAACGACAAGTCTAGATCAGGATTCTTTTTGCCAAGTGGGCTAGATATTGAGTATACAGCTAATATAAGTGAGCATCAGATATATAATTTTAACCCAATACAACAACAGCACTTCTCCTTAAATTACTTGCCTTGGTATGTGAAAGTGAGAATCCTATCAGGGGATATAGAATCTTTAGATACTGTAGTTTCAACATGGTTAAGTGGTAATCAGGAATATAAAAATGATGTAAGAGATATTAAAAGTGATATTTTAGATTCATTGAATCGAATTTGGCCATATACTGTAGACTCTTTAAAGATTGCATATGATTCTGAGCGGTTTGCTAGGAACTCTTTGCTAAATGATTTTCTCGAAAACACCTGTATTGAACAGATTGTTTCAATGATAGATGGAGACAGGAGAAAATCTGCAACTATTGCAGGTACAATCTTTTGTACAATTCTGGAAAGAGGAAGAGATATGTCCGCCAGAGATGGTATTAGAAAGACTGTTAATACAGTTGGAAAGCAATTTGAAGGATATGTTCCTGACACAAGGCAGAAGATGCATAAGATGCAATCTATTAATGATAAATTAAAGAAACTTGGTTTTACTGAAACGGAGGAAGGATTAGAGAGATATAGAAACCTTTGGGAAAATCTTAAATACCTTAGATTTGGAAGAGGGCTAGGTCAGGCAATAATTGTTACACCTGATGGTCTTAGAATTTCAAATCCATATAAGTCAATGTACAATAAAAAGAAAGTTCAGGAAATTTATAAAGGGGAGAGTATTGAAAAATGGGCTAGAGAATATGATGGTGGTCCAGACTCTGAAATGCTTACTTGGAATCAGATAGCAGAGGTCCTTGAGATGGAGGTAGATTTAGTTCCATTAGTAGACCTTACCTTGGATATCGCAAATACGTACACTTCAATATTTAGAACAAAAAGAATTGGTTTTATAAGGGATATTGAAAAAAACGGTGCAGGTAATATTAAATTTAAGTTAAAGGGTAGAGAGGAGCCTTTATGTGAGATTTTCGCTGTATCAAATCCGTATGAGTTTGCATTAGATTTAAAGGAATTAGCAAAGACAATGCTATCGGAAGAAGGAGCGAAGAATACTATGGACCTATTAAAGATATTAAATAATATTAATTATTAAATACAGAAAAATGGGAGAGAAAGGAGAAACAATCTTCTCATATTTAAACAGATTCTCAGACAGTAGTGTTAAAGATAATTACAACGATAAAGAGGGAATGGAAGTAGAAGTGGAAACAGGAGCGGAAACAGAAACGGAGACACTATTCTCATATTTTAATAGAATCTTTGAGAATAATAACAGAGGAGGAGATTTTTTAGTAGACTCAGATAAGATATTAGAACAATCAGGCATATATAAAGAAATAGCAGAGAGAGTAAATCAGGTAGATCCTCGTTTACATGCTACTACCGAGGAGATTGGACAGCTAGTAAGTAATGTTATAAACAATAATTTAAAAGGCGAAAGGAATAATGGAAAGATATTTTCCTGGGTAAAGGATAGATATAGGAGAAATGCGAATACTCTTTCAAAAGTTTTCCCAAATTCAAAAGTTTCTAAGCATTTTGAAAATTGGTTTAGAGACCTTTCAGATGCATCTAATTGGCAAGAATATGCATTTAAACTGGGTAAGGGGGTTATAAATACAGAATTAGGTGTTTTTAAGACTGTAATGCCACTAACTTGTATAGTTGCCGGTGCAACACTTATCTTAGTTGAACCAAGTCAACTAGGGAAAGTTGCAGGTCCAATATTGATGGATATGGGGCATTCTTTTGGTGATTCTAAGAAAGTGCCTAGTAAAGAAATGGTGAGGAAAGTGCTTAGTTCCCTAGAAAAACTTTAAATATTGTATCTTACAAAAAGTAATAAATATATTCATATATTTGAAGTAATCTGATAGAATATCTATATGCCGAGGTGGTGAAATTGGCAGACACGCTACCTTGAGGTGGTAGTGGGACTTATACTCTCGTGCAGGTTCAACTCCTGTCCTCGGCATTTTTACTTTAGTACACACTGCCATGGCTATGGGTAAAGAGAGAAAGTTTATGCCTATTTTGATATTTGTTTTCCTTGCAATGTTTGTATTTGGCTTTGTTAAGATTTTAAATGGTTTTAAACCTACTGCTAGGGTACTCTCATATAGGGATTCAGTATGTAATGAGATGTTTATCTCTGAGGCAATAATATATGCCCAGGGTAGTGAATGTATAAAAGAAGGGAAGTTAGATGTGTATAGCTATGTGTGTAATGAGGGTATTGGGAGGATTGATTTTCCTATTGTTTTATCTGAAGAGAGAGACGACAGTAAGATAGCAAAGTGTACTGTATTTACTGGTTCTGGAAATACTCATTTACTGTGGGTTGAAAACAAGGAAGTAGAATAAAGGGGATATTTCTGATAAAATACTCTCTGTTTAGGGCGATTAGCTCAGCTGGCTAGAGCACTTCGTTTACACCGAAGGGGTCATAGGTTCGAATCCTATATCGCCCATTTGTTATCTTTTAATTACATAGTTTCTAATCTCTTCAATCTCAATACCGTAAAGTTGTTTTAATTGATCAGAAACATATTGTAAGAAATCTTTTCTATTTAAAGATACAATACTCCAATCCTCTATACATGTAATACTGTATCTGCTGTAATCTTTCTCTGTTGCAAGTTTACCAATGTAGTGAACCAGGGCATCTATCTTAGGTTTTAAAACTCTCTTTTCTGATATCATATTAGGATTTTGGTAAATATTGGATATATTCTCAGTTGTTAATCCAGGTTTCTGTTTAAACAAGCCTGTAAATATGGGAGTATTATTACCATTTGATTTAACTAATTGTTTAACCTGATTTAGAACTTTCCCGCTATTAAAGATTAGTTTTTCCTTTTCACCTCTATTAGTAGAAATTACCAAATTCCCTTTGGTAATTGATACCAATCTGTTGTACGCTTTTTTAGTTCTTTCAGAAATCTCTGTATCAGAGAAATGGCTTACAATTGGCAATTTAACCATATTATCTTTAAAGAGTACTCCATCTATATCTAGTAAACAGATATTGAAATCTTTATCATTAAATATCTGCTCTTTTTCTATTGTATCTACTGCTTGAGTAAAACTTTGGACAAAGACTTCTTTGTATTCAGTTTCCTCCTGTTTTGTATCATGAAAAGTAGTAATATCTTGCTCATCTATATTTCCATCTTGAGGAATATATTCAAGTGTTTCCATGTTTATAAAGTATAATTAATTGATATTTAAATAGTATATCAAGAAGTTAAAATTGTCTAAAGTTTGAAATTGTAATATACTGAATAATTAAGTTAACAGAGCAATAGAATGGATATAATGAAATATTTAATAGTAGCTGGAGTAAGTATAATTGTTGCAGTTATTGCTGGTATTATGGGGAATATACTTTCTGGTGTCCTTATTTTTATCCTTCTTTTTGGTGGATATATTCTATTCAATGTAACTAAGGTAATGAAAACAGACACTCCAGAAGTTGTTGCAACTCAGGGAAATAACACACCAAATCCTACTGCCACTGTTCCTCCTAAGGACAATTAGCTCAGTTGGTTAGAGCACTACATTCACATTGTAGGGGTCAGTAGTTCGAGTCTACTATTGTCCAATTTCTTACTTAAGCGTACTTGTACAGAAAGGACATTTCTTTGCTTTAATATCTATTTCTGACATACAGTAAGGACATTTCTTTGTTGTTTTAGCTACCTCTTTTTCCTTTTTCTCAGTAGCTTTTGCTACAGCTTTACTTATGAAAAAAAGTACTAATGCGGTTATAAAAAATGAAAGAAGAGCATTTAATACTAATCCGTATTGAATAACAACTGCATTATCTGCTTGAGCTTGTGCTAGTGTCTCATATTTAGTTTTACCTAAAGTAAAGAAAAGCTGATTAAAATCTAATTTTGCAGTAAGGAAACCAATAGGAGGAGTAAATACATTATTTACTAAAGAATCAATTAATCCTTTTAGTGCTCCACCAATTATTACACCGATAGCTAATGAGATTACACTATCTTTTATAGCAAAGGCTTTAAAATCTTCCCATGCTTGGATAAGTTTACTTGGCTTTGGATTTGCCATTTGATTTGTATATATTAAAAATTAAAATAAGCAGTACTAAGATAAATAGTACTCCATATATTACAACCTGATTGATGAAAGCATCATTCAAGGTATTATTATTCAAATTATACAGTACAACCTGTAGTACGCAAACAGCAAAAAGGATATATATATGTGAGTAAGAGTCATTAACAAGTTGAGAGGTGATAATCATATACGATGTTGAGTATGCAATCATTGAAAGAGAATAAGGAACAATATATTTAGCAATATCTAAATATGCCCCATCATATACAAATTGAAGTATTTCATTAGTAAAAAGCATATATACTAGACAAATTATTCCTCCTGTAAGGGTAGATACTATTAGTGAGATAATTAAATTCTTCTTCCTTGCTTTCTTTTGAGAATTCGAAAGTTTAGAAATCATAAGACTAGCTATCGTGATTGAACCAAAATATACAATTTTTCCCATTAGAGAGAGGGCTCCATATGACGCTCTAACTTCTGGGTTTACAAGTATTAAGTCTAAAGTGAATGGGACACTTAGGAGTAAAAAGGTAAGAAAGATTAATGAGATATGTTTGTAATTTAATTTAATTTCTTTTTTGTCTTCTTCCTTTCCCTTACTTTTAATTAATGGAAGTACAAATGCGGTTGTAATAATTGAAGGGATACAGAATGCCAAAATTATCATCTCTAATCCAAAGTTATTAGTGATAGCAATATATCCCAGTAAAAACTTTAATACAGTTTCAAATAGCAAAACCATATTAAAGGAAAGAATCTTTTCTAAACCTAAAAGGAATCCTTTCGCAACAGGTGTAACTAGTGATATAAAAAGAGCAATTGAGAGTATTGGAATATATTTGACATCAATATTGGATATGTAAGCAATTTGATTTCTTAAAAGTAGGAAAACAAGAGAAATAATTAATGCCACCACAACTAATTGTAGAGTACTTTTTCTCTTGAATTTATCTAGATTGAAATCTCTCTTACTTGCAACCTTTTTTGTTATGGCAGTTTGTATTGCAATAGCAGGAATCTGGACTAAAGTAATTATACCTAATATTGCATTGTAAATATTAAAATCATTGGAGATTAAATTTCTTGCTAGGTAAATACTAAATAGGTAATTTAAGAAGTTTACTAATACTCCAATAACTAAAGTAATTAGTATTTGATTAAAAAAAGTTTTGTTTTGAGTTATATGTTTACTTAAATTCATAATGTATAATAAATGAGAATACAATAATTTTAAACATTTTACCATTATGGAGTTAGCAATTGGACTTTTAGGAGGTTTACTTTTAGGAATAGGGATATTCTATCTCTTCTTTAAAGGAAATAGGAAACAGAATGATGAGATTACAGATACTATATCAGCAAAATTAAATGAGATTATGCCTACCATATTAGATCAAGCTAATGAGAGTTTAGTTAGAATGGCTGATCAAAAACTTGGTGCTGAATCTAGTAAGAGTAGGTTAGATTTAGAGAACAAAAGAGAAGAGATAGAGAGGCTGGTAAAGGTTATTCAGGAGGATTTAAAAGAAAGTAAAAAGGAGTTAGAGCTATCAGATAAGGAGAGAATTAATTCTTTCTCTGCTTTAAAAAATTCTTTAGATGAGTATAAAAAGATTACTGAACAGTTATCAGTTAGTACTGAGAATTTAAAAAAGGTTCTATCAAATAATCAACTTAGGGGTCAGTTTGGAGAGCAAGTAGCTGATGATTTACTAAAAATGGCTGGTTTTGTTGTTGGAGAAAACTATACTAGGCAAGAAAGTGAGAATGGGGCAAGACCTGATTTTACGGTATATTTACCTGATAGAACTAAGATTAATATTGATGCTAAATTTCCTTACTCTGCATTACAGAGAATGACCGAAACAGATGATACGGATGCTAAAAAGAGATATATGAAGGAGTTTGAATCAGATATTAAAGAGAAAATTAAACAGGTTACTACAAGAGAATATATTAGTCCTGAGGATAGAACTGTAGATTTTGTAATTCTGTTTATTCCTAATGAAATGATTTTTTCCTTTATTTATGACAAGATGCCTCAGATTTGGGAAGATGCTATGGCTAAAAAGGTTGTACTCGCTGGTCCTTTTAGTTTTACAGCAATACTTAGAATGGTAAAACAGGCTTATGAGAATTTTAGAGTACAAGAGAATATTTTCAAGATTGTAGGTCATGTTCAATCAGTAGAAAAAGAGTTTGATAAGTTTAGTGATGAGTTTGATAAGGTAGGGGTTAAGATTGATCAACTTCAAAAACAGTACTCTGATGTAAGTACTACTAGGGTAAATCAGATGAAAAGAAAAATGGATTTAGTAAGATTAGAGGGAGGAGTTACAATAAATCCTCAGATTCCTTTAATTACAGATAATGAAAAAGAGGGCTAGATTGCCCTCTTTGATATTTCAAGATAAAGACTCCTTTATTCAGTTGCTGTAGTCTCAACTGGTTCTGCTGGTTCCTGTGGTAGGGTAGCTTTTGCTTCTTGTTGAATCTGATCTTCTAAAGTTGGTTGTGTGATGTTGTTACTCTCAACAACTGGAGTAGTTTGAGTTGTAGCTACTGTTTTGGGATTCCAAGCGAGTAGATAGAGTAGTATATATGCGCCTATACCAGTCAAAACAATAAGGCCAAGTAATTGATCATATCCTCTTCTTTCTGTAATTCTCATAATCGCAATTATCATCATTATCTGTCCTACAAAGGGTACTAATATCCACCAAGCACTTTTCTCTCCAAGTTGCATAAGCATGATAATGTTAAGTAGTGGCAACCATGCAAACCATGAATGCTTGTATCCTAACTCTTTTCCAGTTTTTGATAAAGCTAAGGATGTAAATATGTATGTTCCTAAACTTATTAAAAGTGGAATTAATAAGGCTACCCCCAGAGTTGCAATTGTTGCGGCTAATGCAGTCTCAGAGGATATTTCATTTAAATCTTCAGTATCTGTAAGTTCAGACTCGTAAATGCTAGGGTTTAATTCTGAGTCCTCAAAAGTAGTATCGTATAGCATAACATCTTCATCTACAGCAGACTCCTCTTGAGCAAATGCAAAAGAGATAGGGAACAGAATGAAGGTAAATAAAATAGAAATTATATATATACCTTAATAAATTTATCACACCAAATATATTTCATCAATAGTATAGGCTTGTAAGATGATAAATATATGAAAAATATATCAAATATGATACTCTTAAATATGGAAGAAAAATCATGTGTAAGAATAATAAATGGTAATATACCAGTACTACTGTCTGCTCCACATGTGTTCTCTCATAGAAGACCATCTTTAACTATGTCATATAAATGGGGCGAAAAACTAACCGATGAAATCGTTGAAGGTATATGTACTAGAACAGGAGCCTGGGGTGTAATTCAATCTGAAGAGACCTCTTTTGATCCTAATTGGCATAAACTTAAAGAAAATCCATATAAAAGTGTTGTTAATGATATTGTACAGAAGGAAAAGATTAAAAGGTTTATTGATATTCACGGTCTTAAAGATGA
>LSQX01205553.1_pt1 | contig 15559 bp, 16 predicted proteins | sample 654561 | NCBI WGS metagenome assembly LSQX01 (sample SAMN04489861, study PRJNA283612) | anaerobic digester metagenome | isolation source: 4 biogas reactors fed with cattle manure at either 37C or 55C with and... | place: Denmark: Kongens Lyngby | collected 2014 | reverse complement strand
AATCCTTCCATGAATAATTCAGGTTTAGTTAGATTTTTCGCAAAACACAATCGTAGATGTGAGACGTTACATGAAAGCTAGGTGCAATTGCAGAGACATTCTTTGTACTGATTTATTCGGGCAGGGCTATGAAGGTTTTATTTAGTTCACTGTAGTATGAATGGCTAACTATAGAACATTTATTATTTATATAATTTGCATCATAGAAGGATAGCTAAATTGCCGATAATAATGGAGGATAAATATGGGGGTTAATTATGAAGGATGGAGTTATAGGGTTTACAGCAGGAATTATAGTTACAGTAGGAATTTTTATTATTCTATTTTTTGGTGATATTATAAATGTTGATTTGCATGGATCAAACAAGGTGAATTACATACCGGTAGATGGATGTATTCCAGACAAAGAAACAGCCATTAAGATTGCTGAATCTGTTTGGTTACCTATATACGGGAAGGATATATATGAAGAGCAACCTTTTGTAGCGAAATTAAATGATGATATTTGGACAGTTACAGGTACTTTACCACAGGTAGAGAATATGGTTACTTTGGGTGGTGTAGCTGAGATAGATATTTCGAAGAAAGATGGTAGAATATATAGAGTAACACATGGAAAATGAAATGAAGAACACGATTAACAAAGCTGTCTTTGAAGTTTTGTTTGCAGGAAAGAGTTACAAAGGTGTTTTTTGGTAAGAGATTTGGATTTTAAAAAAGTTTTGCATATACAGCTATTTATGGTATAATAATGTCTTATATTGGAAATTTAGCATTTATTGCAGAGCGAATTTGCATTATTCTTACTTTAGACATTAATTACTCTAAAATAGAATGATTAAATATATGAAGAAGTTTAAAGACAAAATTGATATTACTAAGGGGGACGGGAAAAATGGTTGAGTCAAGATGTGGTATTCTTTGTAATGCATGTAAGTATAAAGAGACTATGAAATGTGATGGATGTACTAGTATTTCAAAACCTTTTTGGGGTGAACAATGTCCAGTGAAATCGTGTTGTGAAAATAAAAAACTAGAACATTGTGGTAAGTGTGAGAGTTTTCCTTGCAGTATACTAAATCAGTTTTCATATGATAAAGAACAAGGTGATAATGGAAAAAGAATAGAACAATGTAGAAAATGGAATAGGTAGAAAATGGAGCATCGTGAATCAACACGTTAGTGGCATGCAACGAAAAGCACGCGCGTCTGTACGCTTCATTTAGGCGGGTTGGTCGTTGATATATATTTTACTTATATGTTTGATATACGAAACAACGATTTTTATCAAAGGGGAGAGTTATGGAAACTACAAACTTAAATAATTGTTTCGGCTGTGGAAAAGATAATCCAATTGGGTTACACTTGAAAAATAGATATATTGGCAACAAATCACACATTGAATTTGAAGTGAAAACTCAATACTGTGGACATCCTGGGCTGATGCATGGTGGTGTAACTTGTATACTTTTTGATGAAGTTATGTTTTATGCTATTGCAAAACTAGAAATTAAAGCTGTAACTCTAACAATGACTATTGATTATATCAGCCCTGCGTTGGAAGGGCATATACTCATTTGTGAAGCTGAAATTGATAATCATTATGGTAGAAAGATTGATGTTGTTGCAGAAATAAGTGATGCTAAAACAGGAAAACTTATAGCCAAGGCCAAAGGAAAATTCTTGGAAGTGGATATACAGAAGGTATTGAATAGTTAATTACGTACTTTACATATTTTGGAATAAGTGACTTGGTGAGGTTTTGTTTAAATTTATTGACTAAGTGTAGCAGCTCTTCATATTATTGTGCTCATACTTCAAATAACACAAAAGCATATTTCAGAAAGCTAAAAGATTTATTTGTTAACGGGGGAAAAGCATGGAGAATAAACTGAGAATTTTCATAGTTCTGATATATTTTACGTATACATCAATACTTTTTTCAAGTTGTTCATCTGGAACAAATGACAGCAATAAATCCAAGGATGAAAATAATAACAAAACAGCTTTATCTAATTCCATTGAAGAAAAAAATACAGTAAGTAACGATAAAACTGAAGAAATGCTTACTTCTGCTGATCCTACGGAACTTAGTGTTTTGCCTGTTATATCAGTTGGCTCCAGTGAGGTAATTGTTGGTGTTGTTAACGGACAATGGGTAGATGGGAAGAATATATCTTCACATTTGAAGAATATAGAGTATTCTGTGTATAATTTTGATGAAGTGATTGGAACTGGAAGTGCAATACTACTGGAGGGAAATCTAATTAATCAAAAACTGTCTGAAGGTATTGACCCTGTTGGAGTTCTTTGGGGTTTAGCAACCAAGCATAATCCTGTTCCTAGAAAGGCATATAAACATAAGGGTGATATTGATATCTATAAAAGACTTGTAAAAGAGTATATGGATGAAGAAGGTTTACTTGAGTTAAGCCCTGATAATATTGATGTTTTGAGGGTAGACATAGAAGGAGACGGTGTAGAAGAATCTATTGTAATAAACTCGGAAAGAAGTGATAATGAAGCATTTTCCATAGTGATTCTAAGAAAGCTTGTAGGTAGTACTGTTAAAAACATTGTACTTTCAAGAGAATCAGCTAAGCATGCTGGAGGGGAATATGCTGATGGAGAACCGTTGTTAGCAGATCCATATTTTGTGAGCGGTATATTTGATTTAAATGGTGATGGCAAAATGGAAATTATCCTTGAAGGTTATGGTTTTGAGTCTATTAGGATCAAGGTTTTTGAAATCAAAGGCAACGATGCTGTTAATATTATAGATTGCTCGACTAGAAGGTTTTGGTACAAAGATGATTATATGGACAAATGATAGAATTACTGAAAAAATGATAAAAGGTGAAATACTATGGATTTATACTTATGAATAGGCTGTTTTAGCGGTATTACCATAGCTTGAGATTTATGAATTTATAAAAGACTTGAAAGGTGAGGTTTTAGTGATAAATAGCTTATTAAAAAGTGAAGCCAGTTTACACGGTGACAGGTTACAAATATTGTCATCACATCGTTTGAGTGATTTGAAAAATGACATTGAACTATTTGCCAAAAGTGAAGTTTTAAATGACTTTCAAAAGTGGATAATAAGCGACCTATATAAATATGATATTCCTGATGCGAATTTTTCAGTTAAATCTATAATTATTATGGCACTTTATCATCCTTTCTGTGCTGATGTTATTTTTAATAAAGATGGGACTGAATATTCAGGAAAATGTTTGGTTTTTTCTGATTTTGATAAAGCAGAAAAATACTTGAAATCATTTTTAGACAAGTATGGATACCATGCTGATTGTGCTAACAATTTACCCCTTAAGCGATTAGGTGTACAGAGTGGACTTTCTGAATATGGAAGGAATAACATTACATACATTAGCGGAATGGGGAGTAGTTTTTCGCTAGTGGCATATTTTTCGGATATGCCATGTGAAAATGATACATGGAGAAGCGCAGTAACAGCAAAAGTATGTGATAATTGCAATATTTGTATTAGCAATTGTCCTACAAGCTCTATAAGAAAAGATAGATTTATTATTGACAATCAAAAGTGTTTGTCGGCACTAAATGAAAGTTCTGGAGACTTTCCTGAGTGGTTACCGATATCTGTACATCACACATGCTATGATTGCCTGAGATGTCAAGAAAAGTGTCCAATGAATACTGGGCATTCAGATAAAACTAATGAACGTTTTGTGTTTTCAGAGGAAGAAACTGAAATGCTTTTAAAAGGTGTTCCAATAAAAGATTTTTCAGAAGATGCAAAACAGAAAATACTTAAGCTGGGTTTGGACGAATGGTATGCAGTAATACCAAGAAACATTAAAGCATTAATGGATTGTAGCAGGCTATGATTCAAAAGATATTATAAAAGGATGGTAAAAATTTAGAGGCGAAAAAATTAACAAAGAACAAGCAGTAAAGCTTCAAACTTATAGTGATTTTGGATTTTCCTCCAGAGAGTGATAACATGGCATTGGATAAGTACTTTAATAGTCAATTTGATAATTTTAAATCAAAGATAATAATTACTAAGTATAAAGAAAATTAGTAATTACAGCTTTACAAATAGACAATGCCAAGGATATATGGGCATTTTTGGTATTAGGAAAACATAGTTGACGTTCTGGCAATTAATATGTTATTATGAAATTCATGAAATGAGTGGAAATATAGATAAATTATGTTGTTGAATGATAAAGAATTTTGTTATATTAGGGGATTATTTGTTTTGTAGATTCAACTTGGAGAGAAATCAGATTCATTTTTATAGAATCAATTACACAAATTTATATGATAACAAGTATAAACTCTATATAATAAAAATAATTTTAGCTTGAAGAGGGCTGTACAGAGGCTAAAATAAGTGTCAGAAGATACTATTTGTCTTAATCACTAAAATCATTATACATTGAAAAATTTAGGTATAAAATTTAGTTATAATGCAATGTTTTTGTTTTATTATTCAATGTGTCGGGTCTTAAAAGTAAAAGTTAAAATTTACATATGGAAAGGTGATATGAAATGGGTCTGCCCTTAGTAAGTATATGTTGTACAGCGTATAATCATGAAAAATATATATCGGATGCGCTAGAGGGATTTGTGAAGCAAATAACAGATTTTGATATCGAAGTGTTGATTCACGATGATGCATCAACAGATAGAACTGCTGAAATAATAAAGACCTACGAAACTAAATACCCAAATCTGATTAAGCCTATCTATCAAGTGGAAAATCAACATTCCAAGGGTGTGCATATAACAGGCAAATATAATTATTCCAGAGCCAAAGGGAAATATATATCGCTTTGTGAAGGGGATGATTATTGGATTGATCCGTATAAATTACAGAAACAAGTTGATTATATGGAAAGTCATCCCGAATGCACATTTTGCTTTACAAATGGGAAAGTAGTGGATGTAACTGGAAAACAAAAGGAACGGGTTTTTGTCCCGGAATTGGAAGAGAATGGTGTTTATTTTTATGACAGAAATCATGTTTATGAAGCGGGAGAATTAGCCTTATTAGGGTTTGTTCCTACGGCTACTTTTCTTTACCCTAGAAGAATTCTAGATGATTTGCCTGATTTTTACTACCGAAGATTTGCTGCGGGTGATTTAAAGCTAAAGCTTATTGCGGCATCTAAAGGATATGCTTATTACATAAATGATATTACTTCTGTTTATAGGACTAATGTTGCTGGGTCAGCTATGACAAGGTGGAAAAAGTACAATAAGGAACAGTTAATTAAGCACTATCGGGACTATGAAGAGTTATTAGAATTGGTTGATGAATACACTAAATATAAATATTCTAAGGAGTTTAATAGGATAAAGCTAAATTTTGAATTTTTTAGATTAGCTAGGATGGAGAGTAAACAGGTTTTTAAGGATAAAAAATATAAAGAAATACTTAAAAATATAAGTATATATAAAAAAATGATATTATTTAGTTCAATATATTTTCCTAAAATGCATGAATTTTTAAAAAGAACTATTGCAAGAAATTAATTGTTATCAATGTAATTGCAAATATAAAACTATATCTAGAAATCAAAAACGGGGTGTCAGTATGAAAAAGATACTATTATTGGGAGGCTCAATTCAGCAAATACCGGCAATAAAAAAGGCTAAAGAGCAAGGGTATTATTCGGTTTTATGTGATTATTTACCAGATAACTCTGGTCAGTACCATGCAGATAAATTCTATTGCGTAAGCACTACTGATAAAGAATCTATTTTGAATGTTGCTCAGAGTGAAAATGTAGATGGTGTGGTTGCTTATGCGTCAGATCCAGCGGCTCCTACAGCTGCGTATGTTGCCGAAAAGATGGGGTTGCCAACTAATTCTTATGAGTCTGTGGAACTTCTTACAAGTAAAGATAGATTTCGATCATTTCTTGAGAAGCATAGTTTTTCTACTCCAAAAGCTAAAGGGTATTGCTCAATAGAAGAAGCCAGAAAAGAAATTGACTCATTTAACCTGCCTGTGATTATTAAACCGATAGATTCTTCGGGGAGCAAAGGTGTCAGTATGATTGAGCACATTAAAGAATTAGGATCCAAATTTGACTATGCACTAAGTTATTCAAGAGCCAAAAGAGTTATTATCGAAGAGTATGTAGAATCAAAAGGATATCAAGTTGCAGGTGATGGATTCTCGATAAATGGAGAGTTGGTTTTCAGGTGTTTTGCAAATGATCATTTCAATACAAATGCATTGAACCCCTTTGTGCCTATATCAGCTAGTTTTCCATATAATATGCCAAAAAGTATTCATGATAAGATTCATGTTGAAATTCAGAGGTTGTTCGGTTTACTCAGAATGAAAACAGGAGCATACAACTTTGATATTAGAATAGACAGAAATGATAATGTTTATTTAATGGAGATAGGACCTAGAAATGGGGGTAATTTCATACCTCAAGTAATAAACTATGCGACGGGTATTGATATGATTGAATATACAATAAAAGCTGCAATGGGCGAAGATTGTAGCGATATTAAAATGAGAGAACCTGAAGGATATTGGAGCTACTACGTAATCCATAGCCCAAAGTCCGGGGTTTTAAAGAAAATACATATTGATGAGAGTGTTAAACAAGAGAATATTATAGAAAGCCATATGAACTATCAGATTGGTGATAAAGTACCTGCTTTTATTGGAGCCAATGGAAGTATTGGCGTTTTGATTATGAAATTCGGTTCAATGGAAAAAATGCTTAACATGATGGATCACTCTGAGGAGTGGATTAGAGTGATTACTGAGTAAATATCAGTGTGTCACAAAAGAATTTTTTTCTAGAAGTGTGCCAAAAACATAAGAAATGTATTTTAAAATTTGAAAGACTAAAATTAGTAATGTTAAGAGCATTAGTATATTGGAGAGTATGTTAAGGGAGGTTAAATTATTATGAAGAAGATTATTATTTTTGGAGCAACAGGTCATACAGGGGCATATTTAATGGATTATTGTATAGAGTTTTTGGAGCCATCCAATTATGAAGTGATTGCAGTAGGAAGAAAAAAAACTGATTACTTTGCTAAAAGAGGTATACAATATTATTCTGTAGACATTACGCAAGCGAGTCAATTTGAAAAACTTCCGCTACATAATGTTCATGCAGTAATACTTTTATCGGCGGTTCTGCCTGCTTCTATGGAAGGTTATAAACCTATGGAATATATAAATACAAATATTATTGGTGCATTTAATGTCTTGGAATATTGTCGAAAGGTAAATGCTGATAGAATTTTATATGCCCAAACTGTTAGAGATATTGGTAATTTTATTGGAACAGGGCAACCTTTAAAACCTGATATGCCAAGGAGTTTTTCTTATACTGGGGATCATGCTGTATATATAATTTCAAAGAATACGGCGGTTGACTTGATAGAGCATTATAACCAAGAGTATGGTATTAAAAGTTTTATTTTTAGATTGCCTACAATTTATTCGTATAGCCCGAATGAATACTTTTATGTCAACGGGAACCGTAGAATTAAGGCGTACCGACATATGATCAATCAAGCTATAAAAGGAGAACCCATAGAAATGTGGGGCGATCCATCTAAAGCTCATGATATTGTATATGTTAAAGATTTTTGCCAGATGTTGTGTAAAGCTATAACAGTTGACAGAGACAAAGGCATGTATAATGTTGGAACAGGAATTCCTGTGTCTTTAAAGGAGCAAATAGAAGGTATGATAGAAGTGTTTTCTCCTAAAGACAATCCGTCAAAAATAGTTGCAAGACCAGATAAGCCAAATAGCCGTTCGTATTTGATGGATATAAAAAATGCAAAAGATGAATTGGGATATCAGCCTAAGTACGACTATGTTAGCTATTTAAAGGAATTTAAGGAAGAAATGAAGATAAATAGATATAAAGAGTTGAGATAATAGAAAAGTTGGTGATTGACATTGCATGATACAATTCAAGTTACTTTTTCCTCAATGCCAGATTATAAAGAGTATATTGAGGAAATAAAAGATTTATGGGAAAGTCGCTGGCTTACCAATAATGGAAAAAAGCATAATCTTTTAGAACTCAATCTAAAAGATTATTTAGCTGTTCCGTATGTATCACTTTTTACTAATGGGCATCTTGCACTTGAGTATGTACTTTCAGCTTTTGATTTGAAGGGTGAAGTTATTACTACACCTTTCACTTTTGCATCTACAACACATGCTATTGTGAGAAATGGTTTGACGCCTGTTTTTTGTGATATTAATATTGGTGATTACACCATAGATAGTGACAAAATTGAAAGCCTTATATCAGAGAGAACATCTGCGATTGTTCCAATTCACGTTTATGGAAACGTTTGTAATGTTAAGCAAATTCAAAAGATAGCTGAGAAATATAAGCTGAAAGTTATTTATGATGCAGCCCATGCTTTTGGAGTTACAGTCAATGGAATTGGAATTGGAAACTTTGGAGATTCATCCATGTTCAGTTTTCATGCGACCAAGGTTTTTAACACAATAGAAGGCGGAGCATTAACATTTAAAGATGAAAGCTTGGTTGCAAAAGTTAATGATTTAAAGAATTTTGGCATAACCGGAACAGAATCTGTTGAATCTGTAGGTGGAAATGCTAAAATGAACGAATTTCAAGCTGCAATGGGACTTTGCAACCTTCGGCATATTGACAAAGAGATAGATAAAAGGCAATCAGTAGTAGAACGGTATATGGCAAATTTAGATGGAATTAAGGGAATAAAACTTGTTAAATCTCAAAAAGGTGTTAAAACAAACTATGCATACTTTCCAATTGTATTTGATGGATATAAATCAGATAGAGACAAAGTTTATGAGGAGTTAAAAAAACAAAACGTTTTAGCCCGGAAATATTTTTATCCATTGACAAATAGTTTTAAGTGCTATGCCGGGATGTTTAATATCGGTCATACGCCTGTTGCAAAATATATAGCTGACAGAGTATTGACTCTTCCTCTATATGCGGATTTATCCATGAGTGATGTTGATAGAATTTGCAATATTATTAAAGGATAGAGGTGAATAAAATGAAGGGTATTATTTTAGCAGGGGGGAAAGGAACCAGACTTTATCCAATGACTAAGTCTGTGTCAAAACAGTTGCTTCCTATATATGACAAACCATTGATTTATTATCCCTTATCTGTTTTAATGCTGGCAGGAATCCGAGAAATATTAATTATCTCTACACCTGAAGACACTCCCATTTATAAACGGCTTTTGGGTGATGGAGCTTCCCTTGGACTTAAGCTTTCATATAAAGTGCAAGATAGTCCGAGAGGTTTGGCAGATGCCTTTGTTCTTGGAGAAGATTTTATTTGTGATGATAGTGTTTGTCTTATATTAGGAGACAACATTTTCTATGGACAAAATCTAACTAATGTATTGAACAAAGCAACTGCAACAAAAGAAGGTGCAGTGATATTTGGATATCCTGTAAAAGACGCAAGGTCATTTGGTGTTGTTGAATTTGATGAAAACAAAAAAGTAATTTCAATACAGGAGAAACCAGAGCACCCCAGATCAAATTATGCTGTTCCAGGATTGTATTTCTACGATAATAAAGTTGTTGAAATTGCTAAGAATCTTAAGCCCTCTGATCGTGGAGAAATAGAGATAACAGGGATAAATAATGTGTATCTTGAAGAAAATCAGCTTAATGTTGTATTGCTCGGGCGAGGAATGGCATGGCTTGATACAGGTACTCCTGATGGGATGCTAAAGGCTGCTGAATATGTTGAGGCAGTTCAATCAAGGCAAGGGTTCTACATAGCTTGTTTGGAAGAGATTGCATGGCGTAGAGGATTTATTGATGATAATCAGCTTAAAGCTATAGGAGAAAGTTTTAAAATGACTGATTATGGGCAGTATATTTTATCTTTATTAGAATAACAACAAATAGAACACAGAGAGAGAGGGGAGTTATAATGAAAAAAATTATGGTTACTGGTGGAGCAGGTTTTATAGGAAGTAATTTTGTTAAGAACATGTTAGAAGAACACCCCAATTACAAGATTATCAATGTAGATGCACTAACATATGCAGGAAATCTTGAGAATTTAAAAGATATTGCTGATAATGAAAACTACACTTTTATAAGAGCAGATATAAGGGACCGGGATAAGATTAATGAAATATTTCGACATTACGAGATAGATACTGTTGTTAATTTTGCCGCTGAGTCCCATGTAGATAGAAGCATCGAGGAACCAGAAGTTTTTATAAAAACTAATGTTTTTGGTACGCAAGTTTTACTTGATACTGCGAAGAAGCACTGGAAGGTTAATTTAAATGATAAATACTGTACGAAATATAAACATGGCACAAAGTTTATTCAGGTATCTACTGATGAAGTGTATGGTGCACTCGGGGAAACGGGAATGTTTGTTGAAACGATGCCACTAATGCCAAATAGCCCGTATTCTGCTTCAAAGGCAAGTGCAGATTTGATAGTAAGGGCATATAATGAGACTTTTGGTATGCCTGTAAACATTACACGCTGCAGTAATAATTATGGACCCTATCAGTTCCCTGAAAAGCTGATACCTCTTATTATTAATAACTGTTTGAAGGAGAAAGATTTACCTGTATATGGTGATGGTATGCAAGTCAGGGATTGGCTTCATGTAACTGACCATTGCCAGGCCATTGATTTTGTTTTACATAAAGGAGAAGATGGAGAAGTATATAATATTGGTGGAAATAATGAAAAAGCAAACATTGATATTGTAAAATTGATAATTAAAGCTCTAGGAAAGTCCGAGAATTTAATAAAGAAGGTAAAGGACAGGCCTGGACATGATAGAAGGTATGCTATTGACAACGCAAAGATTACAAACCAGTTAGGTTGGAAACCAGTCTATACTTTTGAACGGGGTATAAAGGAGACAATTGAATGGTATTTGCAGAATACTAATTGGATTGAAAACATAGTATCAGGGGATTATACAAAATATTACAAAAAGATGTATTCGAAAATATCTGAAGATGAAGCAGTTGGAGAAGTTGCAATAGCAATAGCAAGAGAGAAAGAAGCTCTATACATCAATTAATGCTTGTTAGTTGGCTGATTATGTTGTATCATTACTCTGAAGATGAAGAACAATTCCTACCAAGAATGGGTATGCATATTGAATGTAAAGAATACGACCAAGCATTATTTATGATTATTTTTTTGGAGTAAAAGAAGGGGAAGAAAATGAAAACTGAAAGCACTAAAAGTAAAATAGTACACTCTTTGGCATGGAAATTCATGGAAAGAGGAGGTACTCAGGGAATACAGTTTTTGATTCAAATTATACTGGCGCGATTGCTTTTGCCCGAAGATTACGGAATAATAGCGGTTGTTTCGGTATTTATATTACTTGCAAATGTATTTATACAGAGCGGATTTAATACAGCACTTATTCAAAAGAAAGATGCTGATGAGGTTGATTTCTCTTCGGTTTTTTATTTAAGTTTATTTGTTGCTTTTGTAGTGTATATGGTGCTGTTTTTCACAGCTCCATATATTGCTTTGTTTTACAAGATGCCTGAGCTAGTTCTTGTATTAAGGGTTTTGACTATTGTTTTGTTTTTTGGTGCTTTGATTTCAATTCAGAATGCATATATATCAAAAAAAATGATGTTTAAGAAGCTGTTTTTTAGTAGCGTTGGAGCTATGGTTATTTCAGGTATAGTAGGTATAGTTTTAGCTTTTATGAACTTTGGTGTTTGGGCACTTGTCGCACAGCAATTGACCAACCAATTTTTTACTATGATAATCCTATGGGTATCTATAGATTGGAGACCTAAACTGGTGTTTTCCTTTAGTAGGGTAAAAAAGTTATTCTCTTATGGATCTAAATTGCTTGTATCGTCTTTAATCAATACTTTATACCAAGACATTCGAACCCTTATTATAGCAAAAATGTTTTCACCTGATATACTAGGGTTCTATGAAAGAGGCAAGCAGTTTCCCAGATTGGCTGTTACCAATATCAGCACATCAATACAATCTGTTATGCTTCCAGCTCTATCCGCAGAGCAAGGTGATAAGAAAAGGTTTAAAAGTTTTGTGAGACGCTCAATTGTTACTACTGCATTTATTATGTTTCCGTTGATGGTTGGGTTGGCTGTTACCGCTGAACCATTAGTTAAACTTTTGCTCACAGACAAATGGCTTCCTGCAGTTCCATTTATTCAGATATATTGTGCAATATATGTATTAAACCCTATTCATACTGCGAACTTGCAAGCAATTAATGCATTGGGGAGAAGTGACATATTCCTGAAGTTAGAAATTATAAAAAGAGTTATAGGTTTAGTTATACTAGCTATTAGTTTGCCCTTCGGAGTATATGCTATTGCATTGGGAGGACTGGTTAATGCAGTGATTTCTAGTTTTGTAAATGCTTATCCGAATTTAAAACTGTTAAACTATAGCTATTTAGAGCAACTGCGGGACATTATGCCATCCTTTCTAATATCTTTGATTATGGGAGGTCTTGTTTACTCATTTAATTATCTTCATATACAAGAGTGGGTGAGATTATTACTACAGATACCTACTGGCATACTTACATATATTGTGCTTGCTAAAACCACCAAAAATGAAAGCTTTACTTATTTGATACAGACGCTCAAAGAAATAGTTACAAAGAAAAAGCATATATCTGTTTAGACGGTTAATTGTTTGATAAACAATTAATTAAAGAGTAATGGTATAAAACACAAGAATCAATGGAGGAGTGTATTGTGAAAAGATGTGTAAAATCCATAATAAGAAGAATGATGATAAAAAGAGGATATTCGAGCTATTATGCTCAAAGACTTATCAATTATATAATTAGTGATTTCTTTTGTAATAAAAATACGACATTAAAAGAAAAGATCTGGGCATACAAAAGAGGTTTTTTATCTTCTAAAATAAAGGTTTATGGTCTAAATGATCAGAATTATAAATCTTTTTTATCTGATTTTGATTATTATAAATTGTACCCATTAAACAATAATTATAAGAAATGGGTAGATGATAAGTTGACTACCAAGTATGTATTATATCCGTTCAGTGAGCATTTAACAAAGTACTACTTTCACATAAATGATTGTAAGAAAATATTGTCTTTAAAAGACTTAAGTTCGTCTGATTATGATGGAATAGAAGGCATTGTAAAATTACTTGATCAAGAAAGAAACTTGGCTTTTAAGCCTGAGGATGGTTCTCGAGGCGAAGGGTTTTATAAGTTGTCTTTAGAAGATGGTAAATATTCAATTAATAATGATGTTATAAAAAAGGAAGAAATGGTTGACTTTATTTCTGGGCTAAAAAATTATTTAATTACTGAGTATGTTATTGGACATCATAGTTTGAGTGGGATATCTTTGAAATCCTTAAATACCATTCGTGTTATGGTTATTAGGGATAGTGATACGTCTTGGATTATTGCAAATGCATATATAAGATTTGGAACAAATGGCACCGGTGTTGTGGATAATGTATCTGCAGGTGGAATGTTTTCATTAATCGATGTTGATAGCGGAAGTTTTTCAGGTGCTAAGATGATTAAAAACGACAATAGTGTCCATGACTATAAAATACATCCAGATACAAAAATAAAAATTGAAGGAATTATCCCTGACTGGGCAACAGTTAAAAACAAAATAATTGAAATGTGCAAGTACCTGTCAGAATTAAATTATTTAGGATTTGACATTGCAATTACAGAGGATGGTTTCAAGGTTATTGAAATAAATTCTCATCAGAATATTCGAGCTTTCCAGATTTATTCCCCTTTGCTGGCAAATAACAGGGCATCCAAATATTTTAACAGATTACTTGAATCAAAAAAGATGTGATATTTGGAAAGCTTATAAAGAACTAAAATGGGATACTATGTAATAAGGTTTGTACCCTATTAAGCTTTTCTACATAGATTGATTAAAGAGGAAGTTGGTGAGTTGATGACGAAATCTTTAGATAAAATGTCAAACGAAGAACTATGGAGGTTGTTCCCTATAATTATTTGCAGTCACAATCCAATATGGAAGGAAAATTATGTATCAGAAAAAACAGTTATAGAAAAAGCTGTTGGAATTGATAATATTTCAAGAATAAATCATATTGGGAGTACAACAGTACCTGATTTAGTAGCAAAGCCAACCATTGATATTCTTGTTGAAATAAAAGATGCTGCAGATACTGAAAAGTTAATAACTAATATGAAAGAGGCAGGATATATATATAGTCCACAACCCGATAATCCCGCTCCTCATATGATGTTTATGAAAGGATATACCAATGAAGGATTTAAAGGTCAGGCGTATCATGTCCATGTTAGATATAGTGGTGATTGGGATGAGCTGTATTTTAAAGACTATTTACTATTTCATCGAGATACAGCAGAAGAATATGGAAAGCTTAAGCTTGAGTTGAAACAGAAGTTTGAGTACAATAGAGACGGATATACAAATGCAAAAATAGATTTTATCAGGAAGATTACTAAACTTGCAAGGGCAGAAAATGAGGTATAGCATATGAAAACCATAAAAAGATTAGTGATATTGATTGTTTTTTCATTTGTTTTAGCTTCCTGCAATACCGCTTTACCTGGGCATTCATCAGATTTCTTACCGTTAAATTCTGCAAAGCTACCAGAGGTGCAGTCTCCGTTTACTCAATTCGAAGAACTTAAAAGAGGAGAAATGGGTTTTGATGGTGAGCAGGTGGATAATTTTTTACGGGCATACGGTATTTATGATAGAGTAGTGGAAAAAGTGCCTGAAGAACCTTATAATCTATCAATTTGTAGAGATGTGAGAATCAGCGGTTATAATATTGGCGACAAAATGATTGCCGTATTGCTGATAGAAAAAGGACATCTTTATATTTATGTAATGTTTTCAAACAATAATGATAACTGGATAGCCGACGGTTTTGCGTACCAGAATGAAAGGGATAAACCTGAATACAGGATTGAACAATCTGGAGACGGAACGAGATATTGGCTGGTGGTCAGGCATGAGGCAAATCGTGGTACAGGAGTATATATTTATAATGAAATCTGGTATAATCCGGATGGTACTGTTGCAGCAGAATATCCTGTGGAGGGCAGCACTTTATTCTTTCCACAGATCATTGAACCTGATGCAAATACTTATTTTTCTGCGTCATCTTTTTATGATGGTGACTCTAAGATATCTTTATCCTACTTGATAAGATTTGTATATGGATACAGGGACAACTACCAGGAAAAAAGTTTCAATAGATTTCAAATCGAATATCGTCCTGTTATACTTGAATACTGGGAATATGACTTAAAAATGCAACAACTCAAATTTATATCATCTGACGCGGATTTACCGGAAAGCTTCAATTTAGTAAAGCATTTAGCGTCAGACGAATATGGCATACTACAAGGCTATATTGATTTTTACAAAACGCGTTTGGGGGATAAAAAGATTACAACAGTAGAAGAATGGGAGAATTTTATGGAGTTAAAATGACTTCTACATTGATAATAATATTATTTATATGGTATAATTACAATATAAACCAATGACA
>LSQX01139757.1_pt2 | contig 15560 bp, 9 predicted proteins | sample 654561 | NCBI WGS metagenome assembly LSQX01 (sample SAMN04489861, study PRJNA283612) | anaerobic digester metagenome | isolation source: 4 biogas reactors fed with cattle manure at either 37C or 55C with and... | place: Denmark: Kongens Lyngby | collected 2014 | reverse complement strand
AGAATGACCCGGCTGAACCGGGCCGGGCGTAAGCCGGGCCAAGAGTAAGCGGGTGGAGTAAGCGTTCCGTTTAGTGAGTTTAAGAGTGGGATTAAGAGTGGGATTAAGTGGGTGCTTCGCGCTCACACCTTGTCCACACACCTTGTCTCCACACCTTGTCGAATGCGAAAGCGGAAGCGGCAGAAGCGCATAAGGCCAGGCCAATCGTCCTCGTCCTCGTCCTCGTCCTCGAGACCTCCGGCACTACCGATGGGTATCGACGGGTATCGATAGGTGGCGACAGGATCGATGTGGCAACGGACTCCACGTTCCGGCGCCCCGTTCGCTTCAGATGCGCCTTGGAGCCCGCGGTCTCCGCGGTGTACTGGGGAGCGCATGGGTGGAGAACGATACCGCCGGGGACAAAGCGTTGAGACAAAGTGTATTATTGCCCTGTCGCCAACCGATTACCCAACGGGCCGCTCCCGCGCTTGAACCGCACGGGGGCAGACGGTACAATGGCCGCAAATACATGCGATTGTCATGCGCCGGTTATTCTCACATATCTCCCGGTTTACCAGACTGCTGCTGCTCGTTGCGGGCCTGCTGCTGCTCCTGGCGGGTGTGCTGCTCTGGCAACTTAGCCGCGAGCTTCCCGCACCCGCCTGCCGCTGGCTGGAGCAAAAACTCTCGCGGGGACGCGTAAGCTTCGCCTTCCGCGAGGCCTCGATCAGCCTCTGGCGCGGGATCCGGCTGCGCGAGGTGCGCGTACACCCCAAGCGCTCGCTCGGCGCCCCCCTGCTCTACGCCGACGAGATCGAACTGGACGGTGCCCTGCGTTTCGGCAGCCAGCCCGCCGAGTGGATCGACGAGATCACCTTCCGCGGCCTGCAGATAGGCACCTATGATGAGTGGCCTACATCCATAGCCGGACGCCCCATGCTGGCCTGGGCCGACCTCTTTGATCCGGCACAGCCGTACGGTGCGCTCTTTGCCCGTCCCGTGCGCATCGTGGCCGAGAACTCCCGCATCCATTGCGTCGAGGCCGAACGCATCGTCTTCATGCTCCGCTCCCGGAAGAACCGCCTGCTGATCGAGGATCTGCATGCCGACTTCCAGACGCCCCGTTTCCGGGAAAGGCTGGACGGTGAACTCACCTTCGACTTCGAGGCGCGTCGCCTGCACTCGCGCCTGGCCGGCACCCTGACACCGGATGTGATCGAGGAGATCTGCCTCTCGCTCGATGGCGCGAACGCCGTGAGGATCATGCACCTTTTCAGCGAGCCGGTGGCACCGATGAACGTGAGCGGCTCGCTGCTGGTCGAGCCGCTGAACCAGGAGGGAGGCAAATGGTTCTACGACATGCGTGTGGCCGTGCAGAGCCCCGCCATACGGCTCCGTGACCTGCCGCTGGACAGCATGCGCCTCACCCTGCAATGGTACCGCCGCGGCAGGGATCGCAAGCTGACCGTGGCACCGATCCGCATCAGAACCGGCGACGAGGAGGCCGAGATGGCGGTGGCCTACTATCCGCCCCGCAACGAGGCCGACTTCACGCTCCAGTCCACGCTCTCCGTGACGAACCTTTTTGCGGCAGCCGGTGCCGAAGTGCCACCGCTGGTCACCAACATCTCCTTCACCACGCCGCCGGAACTGGCCCTCGCCGGCACCTGGGCGGGCAGACGGTCGCGGAAGGAAACCACACTGCAAGGGCGCGTCAGCAGCGGCGCCCTGGCCGTGCGGAACTGCCGCCTCACCAACGCGCTGGCCGATTTTAGCGTGGTGGGCTCGAACCGCGTGGATATCACACATCTCAGCGCCGACGCCTACGGCGGCGCGCTCACCGGACGGGTGACCTGCGCCCGCAACGATGCCGCGTCATCCCGGCACACCGATCTCCAGCTAGCGGCACATGAAAGTGATGTGGCAGCGGCGCTGGCCGACAATAACATCGTATCGAAAATGGGCGGACGCCTGGCCGGCGACCTCCAGCTCGCCTTCCCATGGCACGCGGGCTCGCCGACCGGCATGGTCGGCAGGGGGCACATCGACATCCATGACGGCGCCCTGATGCGCATCCCGCTCTTCGCGGGCCTCACCGACTTCCTCGGGCGCAATGTTCCCGGCGTGGACGCCCTCGTCATGCAGTCCAATGCCACCATGCCGTTCACGGTGACCAACGGCCAGGTACGGGTGGAGCAGTTCCGCCTCGAGGGCAACGTCTTCAGCCTGACCGCCGACGGATGCTGCCGCCTGACCGCGCCCGGCTACCCGCTAGACGGCGTAGCCAAGCTGCGCTTCTTCAGGCAGAAGACCCTGGCCGGGATGCTCGCCCGCCTCGTCACCCTGCCGCTCAGCAAGATGATGGAGTTCCGCGTGAGCGGCCCCGTGACCCGGCCCGACTGGAACTACATCGGCCTCATCGACCGCCTGATGGACACCATCCGCAACGACGATGACGGCGGGTCGCCGGAGAACAGCAAGCCATGACTTTCCGCATCCATACCTACGGCTGCCAGATGAACGTGCGCGACTCGGAAGCCGTGACGGCACTGCTGGAGCAGGCCGGACACCAGCCGGTCGCCGACGAGCGCAAGGCCGACCTCGTGCTCGTGAACAGTTGCAGCGTGCGCGGCAAGGCCGAGGACAAGGCCATCGGCAAGCTGCGCCTGCTGGTCAAGGGCCGGCGGCGCCATCCGGCGCGCATCGTGGGCGTCATGGGCTGCATGGCGCAGCGCCTCGGTACGGAGCTCTTCGACCTTGTGCCGGGACTCGACTTTGTAGTCGGCACGCGCGCGGCGCGCCATGTACCGCGACTGGCGGAGGCCGCTGCCGCGGGCGCGGGGCCGCAGGCGATACTGGGACGGCTCGACGACCCCGAAGTGCCCCACCTCCACGGTCAGGGCGCGCTCTCGGCCTTTGTGACGGTACTCCTGGGCTGCAACCGGCGCTGCGCCTACTGCATCGTCCCGGATGTGCGCGGTCCGGAATACAGCCGTCCCGCCGACGAAATCCTCTCGGAACTCGCCACGCTGGCCGGCGAGGGCGTGCGCGAGGTGACCCTGCTGGGACAGAGCGTGCTGAACTACGGCCGCCAGAAGACGGATGTCTGGGCCGGAGCCGCGCCGAGCCCGCGCGGCTTCAGCGAGCCCTTTCCGCGTCTGCTGGAGGCCGCCAGCGCCATCCCCGGCATCCAGCGGCTGCGCTTCACCTCCAGCCACCCATCCGGCTGCACCGCCGAGCTGGCCCGCGCCATGGCCGAGCTGCCGCCGGTCTGCGCGCATATCCATCTGCCGGTGCAGTCGGGCTCGAACCGCATCCTCAGGCGCATGCGCCGCGGCTACACGGTGGAGCAGTACGTCGCGGCGGTCGGGCGCCTGCGCGCCGCGGTACCGGAGTGCGCCATCACCACCGATGTCATCGTCGGCTTTCCCGGCGAGACGGAGGAGGATTTCGAGGCCACACGCGCCCTCTACCGCCAAGTTGGCTTTGACAACAGCTTCATCTTCAAATACTCTCCCCGTCCGGGCACGCCCGCCGCCGACGCCGCGGACGACGTGCCGGATGCGGTGAAGGATGAGCGCAACCGGATCCTGCTGGAAGACCAGGACCGCATCGGCCTGGCCTGCAACGAGCGCTGGATCGGGCGCGAAACCGAGGTGCTGGCGGAGGGGCCGAGCCTGCGCAACCCGGCCCGCTGGAGCGGACGCAACGGGCAGAACAAGATCGTCCTGTTCGAGCCCCGCGGCGCGCTGGCGCCCGGCGCCCTCGTGCGGGTGCGTATAGACCGCGCCAAGCCGCAGACGCTCTACGGACGGATCGTCGGAGAGGAATAGGCACACATGACACTGCAAACCTGGACACTTCTATTGGCGCTGCTAGCCTGCCTCGGCGGGCTGCCGGCGCTGTTAGCCCCCGGCCCCACCAGCCGGGCACTGCGCGGCCTCTGCCGCAACCGCTGGGCCGGCATCGTGCTCAGCACGCTAGCGCTGGCCTGGGCTGGCTGGCTGCTCTACGCGCTGCCGCTCGAGTTTCTGCAACCGTACCGCAAGTACATCCCCTTCGTCATGCTGGCCGCCATCCCCTTCACGTGGTACGCCATGCCCGACCTGCTGGCCGCGCGCGCCATCGGCGGTCTGCTGGTGCTGCTGCCGGCGCCCGTGCTGCAGGTGGCGCGCGTCCACCCCTCGGCGTGGCGGCTCGTGATCGTCTCCCTGATGTATCTCTACGCCGTGGCGGGCATGACCCTGATCATGGCACCCTACTTCCTGCGCGACCTCCTGGCCTGGCTCGCCGGCAACGACACACGGCTCAGGATTTGCGGCGCCGCGCACCTTGCCGCGGCGGCTGTGCTCGCATGGATGGCGCTGGTGGCCTTCGCCTAGTCTGCAACACCACCTGCCGCCCAATCTTAGGCTTTCGACAAAGCGTAGGGACAAAGAGTTGAGACAAGGTGTTGGGACAAGGTGTTGAGACAAGGTGCAAGTGCAAAGCACACACTTAAACCCTCTCTTAAACTCACTCTTAATCGGTACGCTTACTCCACCCGCTTAATCTTTAACCTTCGACAAAGGCGACAAAGTTACCGACAAAGCTCACGACAAAGCAGCGCCTGTACGGGCGGCACGCATGCCGCCCCCGCCGCCCACGGCGGCGGCACTGCCTACTGCCACTGCCTACTGCCACTGCCGCCACCCCGCAGGGGCGGCGGCAAAACTGAACCCCAATCGGAGATTGTAGAATGCACAAGACAACAAAACCCCTTGCTTGCACACGTGGCACGGGCATCCTGCCCGTGTTTCATGGGCGGAACGCCCATGCCACGCGGGGATTTGCAAGAGCCCCAACAGCTATCACCCTCTTCTCGGCCGCCCTCCTCGCGGCAATGCTCGCATACGGCGACGCAGGCAACACCAACGCGCCGTCCGCAGCCGAAATGGGAACCATACCGCCCGCCGTCTATGTGCTCGACTACTACGCGCCGCCGCCGGACTGGGTGCCGGCACGCCCCATCAGCGACTACAGCCTCAACACGCGTGTCCCCGACCTCTGCTGGCTGAAGTACGAGGGGGCCTACACGCTGGCGCTCCGCATCCGTCCGATCTCGAAGGAGCAGATCGCGAAGGATATCGAGGTCGGTCTCATCCACCAGAAGCGCGCGGAACAGGCGGCCCAGTTCTCCCCCGAGGTGGAGAAGCGCAACGACAACCGCCAGGTGGGCGTCTGGAAGCTGGACATCCCCGGCGACGACTTCATCGGGTTCTCGTTCAAGATGAAGGCCCGCACCGGGCAGCAGAATCCCGCCGTCACCGTCGAGGCCATGGGAATCGGGCGCATAGACACCACCAGGGACGAGGATGCGGAGACGGCCTGCAAGGACGGCTTCAAGGCCTACAAGATCAGCTTCCCCGCCAGGAAGGGCGCCAGGCTCACCGGCATCCGCATCCAGTTGCCAGCGGCGGAAGCCTACGATCCGGAAGAAGAGTACCTCTTCTTTGACCTGAACCTGAAGCGCGCGGCCCCCAAACCCCGCTTCACCGACCTGCCGCAGCGGCAGTGGATCCGCCAAGGCGCCTTCGAGGCCGACCGCCCGGTGACGACGCAGGACGGCATCAGGGACATCGTCGCCTTCGTGAACTCCAAGCCGGAGGGCGTGACGAGCCTCGATCTGCCGCTCAAGGGCTACGAGCTGCGCGAGCAGACGGAGAAGGACTCCGACGGCGGCTTCAAGGTCGAGAACATCAAGGAGACCATCAACGGCCAGACCTTCGACGCGGTGCGCATCACGCTGGAGCAGGGCCCGCGCTGCTACCTGAAGTTCCCGGTCAGCTTCGATGCCAGAAAGTACAACACAATGACCTTCTACTCGAAGATCGAGTTGCCCGGGGGGCTAAACCCGCGCAAGCTCTATGGCGACACCTATCCCAACCTCTACGGTACCGACGCCGGCACGCTCAACAGCTTCTTCGACACCTTCTCCTTCGGCATCACCAGCGCCACGAAGGACCACATGGACTGGAACCGCGTCGGGGTGTCGCAGGGGCTGACCGCCTGGCACCGCCAGCGCGACGCCGAGGTGCCGGCCGGCTGGCAGGCCGTCGCGCTCGACTTCCTGCACAGCGACATGGCCGGCAACAAGCACACATACCTTCCCGAGATCACGCACTGGTGCTTCTACTACAACAACAAGAAGATCCCGGAAGGCGCCAGGGTGGTCATCACCATTGCCGCGCCCAGGGTCTCCACCGGCCTGATGTATGCCGGCGGCGAGCTCGACAAGTACAAGAACTTCCTGGCAACAAAGGACAAGTTCCTGCACAAGGACTTCCCCGACAGCTCCCGCTATCTGGAGCCCCCCGCGACCAACCGCCTGCCCGCGCCGCTGCCGCTGATCCGCAACCACGTGCCGCAGGGCGAGATCATCCTGCCCACCCGCCGCTCCTACGCCAAGGCCTACGAGATAATCGTGAACCGCGCGCTGGACTACTGCCACAGCTTCCTGCAGAACAAGTACGGCATGACGGACAGGATCCCCGTGCTGGCCAAGCCTTCGGACAAGGACAACACCAAGATCTTCCTCGGCAGCGAACACTTTGCCGCGGTGGACAAGGAGCAGTGCGCGGCGGATCTCAAGATCCTCGACGGCAAGGCCGGATGCGCCATCCGCGCCCGCGGCAGCAGCATCTACATCTACGGCGGCAACTTCAACTACGCCCGCGAGGCGCGCGGCATCGCCAACGGCATCTACACGCTCCTCGAGAACAACACCGACGAGATCATGGTCTTCCTCGCGGCCGGCCGCAGCCCCACCCCGCGGAACGTCTTCGAGTTTTCCAAGGACGGCAACCTGGATCTGGTGTGGGGCGACGGCTATGTCAACTCGCCCTCCCTCGAGTACTGGTCGGTCACCGGGCCGTACACCTACATGGACCGCAACTTCAACTTCCCCGACGCCTGGCATCTCGGCACCTGGGAATACGGGGGCTTGCGGCACCACACGGTCAACCACTGGTGGGGCTACGGTACCGAGCCGAACCACCCCGGCGCGGAGCCCAACGAGACCTGGGGCCTCGGCGAGGACGGCAAGCGCATGCTGCCGGGCTGCTATACCGGACACCCCTGCCTGATCAACGTCCTCGACAAGGCCAAGGCGGCCTACCTGGGCAAGGCCTTCAGGACGCGCGAGGACAACCCGCAGGTGCCCAAGGGGCAGTCCTACATCTACCGCCAGCAGGATCTCTTCGGCCTCTGGGTCGAGGACACCCACAAGGTCTGCGTCTGCGAGAAGTGCCTCGCGCCGATCCGGCTGGCCAACGGCAGCCTCGTCACTTCCGACCAGCCCGAGTTCCGCAGCACGCAGTTCTTCGCCAACGCCTGCGCCATGATCAACGCCGTCAACGTCCACGCGCGGCGCGACATGCAGATCGAGTCCATCGGCTACCTCTGGATGTCCTGCATTCCGCTCTTCGAGATCTCGCGGAACTACAAGATCCGCTTCTGCCCCTACATCCGCAAGAACTACTTCGCCCCCATCTACGCCCCCTGCAACGACCTCTTCTGGCGCGATTACCACCGCTGGAGCCAGTTGGACGTGACGATGGGCATCTACGAGTACTTCCTGGGGGTCGGCACCCGCCCGTGGTCCGACATCTACCAGTATGACCTCAAGGAGGAGATGGCGCTGGGGCTCAAGACCGCCACACCGGAATCCGACCGCTCGGCGCTGGCCCAGATGGAGAACTGGACGCTGGCGCGCCTCTTCTGGAATCCGGACAGCGACCCGAAGGAGCTGCGCCGCTACTACCTGCGCCGCACCTTCCGCGAGGCCGCGCCGGCAATGGAGAAGTTCTACTTCACGCTGCACAACTTCATCTACACCCACTTCGCCTACAACCAGCCCACCGAGTTCGAGGACGAGCAGCAGGTCGGCACACTCGCCTTCGTGACGCCGTCGGAGAAGGCGGGAGGCCGCAATCCCGACCTGACGGTGGCGGACGAGCTGATCGGCTACATGGAGGAGGCGCGCCAAAAGGTGAGGAACCCGATGTCCGCCCAGATGCTCGACCGCCTCTACGCCGACTGGACCACCTACATCGAGAAGGCCCGCAAGAACTCCGAGATCCTGAAGAGGGAGATCGGGCGCCGCAAGCCATAGGCACGGTGCGTATGGGAAACACCCCTGCCTTGTCGCGCGCTTTGCCGGTGACTTTGTCGCACGATGGTTTCGATGGACGGAGGCCCCATGCCGCGCCTTGACCGCGACTTCTTCAGGCAATCCGCGCCTGATCTGGCGCCGCAACTGCTCGGCAAGCTGCTGTGCCGCCGGATCGGGCGGAAGGTGGTGCGTCTGCGCATCACCGAGACCGAGGCCTACTACGGCGAGGACGACTCCGCCTGCCACGCCAGCCGCGGACGCACACCGCGCACGGACATCATGTATGCCGAGGGCGGCCATGCCTACGTCTACCTCTGCTACGGCATCCACGAGATGTTCAACATCGTCTCGGGGAGCGAGGGTTTTCCCGAGGCGGTGCTCGTGCGCGGCGTCGAGGGCCATGCGGGGCCGGGCCGCCTCACGCGGGCGCTGCAGATCACGCGGGCGCTGAACCGGGAAGATCTTGTGGCATCGCGGCGGATCTGGCTCGAGGACGACGGCTTCAGCATCGGGCACACCACCGCGCCGCGCATCGGCATCGGCTACGCCTCCCCCCGCGACCGCGCGCGCCCCTGGCGCTTCACGGTTCAGTAACGCCACCGCCCCTGCGGGGCGGCGGCAGTAGGCAGTGGCAGTAGGCAGTGACAGGGGACAGGAGACAGGGGACAGGGGACAGGAAACCCTAATCTTTGACGCGAGCTTTGTCTGTAACTTTGTCGCCTTCGTCGAAAGCAACAGGGAAGTTCACGCGAAGGCACGAAGCCGCGGAGAATTGGAACCGCTAAAGACCAACGCCGAAATCGCGAAAAGGAGTTATGCCGGCGCGACAGCGTGGTAGGGCGACGCCGTCCCGGCTAGCCGCAGTGATGGAGTGATGGAGCGGAAAAGCGCCAACGGCGCGCCCTATCCCAGCCCAGGGTGAAGCCCTGGGAAACCGCAGCAATTACAGACGAGGGCTGAAGGCCCGGCCTATCAGGTGGCGGATGGGCGCCCTCTTCCATGACTATATCCCGCCCCTTCAGGGCTAGTCATTATTTTGGCCCATTCCCCAGGGCGTTGCCCTGGGCTGGTATGTCGCGCCCCTTCAGGGCTTTCATCAACTTTGTCGCGAGCCTTACCGGTAACTTCGTCGTGTTTTGTCGAAAGCGAAAGAGTAAGCGGGTGGAGTGTGCCGTTTAAGAGTGAGATTAAGAGCGGGTTTAGAGTGGGTGCTTCGCGCTTGCACTTTGTCTCCACACTTTGTCTTCACGCTTCGTCCCCACACTTCGTCCCCACACTTCGTCCCCACACTTTGTCCCTACGCTTTGTCGAAAGCGAAAGAAGGGGCGGCAGAAGTGCATAAGGTCAGGCCAATCGTCCTCGTCCTCGAGACCACCGGCACTACCGGTACTGCCGACAGGTATCGACGGGTATAGACAGGTGGTGACAGGATCGATGGGGCAACGGACTCCACGTTTCGGCACCCCGTTCGCTTCCTATGCGCTATGGAGCCCGCGGTCTCCNNCGCGGTGTATTGATGCGGCGCATGAATAGCGAACGATACCGCCGGGGACGGCGGGCTCCACGTTCCCGGCTTTTCCGTTCACTTCAGATGCGCCTGTACCGAACCACCCCGCCCGCCGCCCCAGCGCAAGCTCACGGTACAGCCAAAGAAGGGTAGGGCGAGCCGTCCCCGTCACGCCGCTACGCGGTGTGACCGGCGAGCCGCGCGCAGTTGATGAACCGCCAAGACGCCAAGAGCGCCCAGTTGCAAGTCAATATTCCGACTAGCCGCCCCGGCCAGAGTGCCGCCTTCAGGCGGAAGTGGTTCAGGGGCTTCAGCCCCGTTCCCATGACCCCTTTTTTCAAGAAAAAAAGGGCATCGCGGGCCTGAAGGCCCTTGTTGACTTCCGGCTGAAGGGAGTGTTGACTTATTACGAATCCCTGAATTTTTTGAATCAGGAACTCATGAAATCAGGAATTTGTTTGTGGAAACCACGCATTCTTGCACTTTTCTTGAGTTCTTGAGTTCCTGATTAATCAGCGCGGGGAATAAATCAACATTCCCTGAAGCCGGTACTCCGACGCGACTGCGCCCCCACGCAGGGACTGTACCGAACCACCCCGCCCGCCGCCCCGGCACAGGCTCGCGGTACAGCCACCGAAAGGCGAGGGCGAGCGTCCCGCTTGTCGCAGTGAAGGAGCGTGCCTCGATAGAATCGATGTAGTCGAAAAATTCGATTCGTTCGACTCACTCGACTCACTCGATTCACTCGCTCCCCCCCCTTCTCTCTCTTTCCCGGCCCCCCGCTTGGCGTTCTTGGCGTCTTGGCGGTTCAACCCCACCAACATCAACCACCAACCACCAACCATCAACCACCAACCAAACAGCGCCAACTTTGGGTTGAATTCTCCCGTGAGACGGTGTATGTTGTTAATTGTTTAACTATTTTTGGAGAAATACCATGGCCGACTTCACATTCAAACCTGCCGACTGGGTCCCCTACAAGGATTTCGACCGCGACATGCTGAATCGCCTGCGCGCGATGGACGCCTCGAACTACGAGCAGCGCCAGCCGCAGCACCATGCCGAGTTCCGCATCAAGGTGCTCGACAACTTCGGCGCCGTCACGGCGGTCGACCGCTTCATGGGCATCAAGGCCTCCGACGAACTCGATCAGAAGTTCGTCATGATCTGCGGCAACCCCAATCCGCACAGCTACATGCCGCTGGCCGAGATGATCAACACCTACAAGATCAACTGCCGCAACGTCTATGCCTTCACCATGGACGAGTGGGCCGACGAGGCGGGCAACATCGCCCCGCTCACCTACAAGTCGGGTCTGTCGTACTCCTTCATGAAGTATTTCTTCGAGAAGATCGATCCGAAGCTGCGCATGCCCAGGGAGAACATCTACTACCCGACCAACGAGAACATCAAGGACTACTCCAAGCTCCTGTTTGATGTCAGCGACGGCGGCAACTACACCCTCTACTCCGGGCCGGGCTGGGCCGGGCACATCGCCTTTATCGATCCCTGCCCCGAGCTTTGCCAGTGCGAGACGATCGAGGAGTACCTCGAGCAGCCGGCGCAGGTCGTCACGCTCCACCCGCTGACGATCGCGCAGAACTCGCTGCACGGCGTCTTCGGCTGCAGCGGCGACATCGGCAACGTGCCTCCCAAGGCGGCCACCCTCGGCCCGCTGGATGTCAAGCGCGCCGCGCGCCGCATCGAGGGCCACGGCCTGACCACCATGGGCACCTTCTCATCCTGGCAGCGCATGGTCAGCCGCCTGATCTGCCACGGCCCCGTCTCGCCGATGGTGCCCGGCTCGATCCTGCAGCTCTTCCCGTGTACCGTCTATGTGTCGTCGTCGATCGCCAAGCCGGTCGAGTGCCTCGAGACGGTAGGCTACTAATCCCAGGCCCGAAGCAACACGCCCAGCCTCATGCACCCACATCCCCTGCTCTCCCTTCTGGGCGCCGTGCTCACCGGCCTGGGCGTGTTGCTCCTCTTCAGTCTCGCGGTCTTCGTCCACGAGCTCGGCCATTATCTGGCGGCGCGCTGGATGGGGCTGACGATCGACGTCTTCTCGCTCGGCTTCGGGCCGGCCATCTGGAAGCGCAAGGTCGGCGAGACGGAATACCGGATCAGCACGATCCCCTTCGGCGGCTATGTGGCCCTGCCGCAGCTTGATCCCACCGGCATGTCCACCATCCAGGGCGATCACAGCGGCGGCGGTGATGCGGCAGAGGGGGGGGCTGGCAACGAGGTTGATGGAGAGGAACCTCCGCCGCGCCTCCTGAAGGACATCGCGCCCTGGCGGCGCATTATCGTGGCTCTGGCCGGACCGCTGGGCAACATGCTCCTGGCAGTCCTGCTGGCCTGGATCATCTGCCTGGCGCCCGCGGACGGCATCGGCCCGGCGGAGGCCGTGGTCGGCAGCGTGGCGCGCGACAGCGGTGCCTACGCCGCCGGACTGCGCCCCGGCGACCGGATCACGAGCGTCAATGGCAACGCGGTCCACAACTGGAACGAGTTCCTCGTCGAGGGCCACCTGAGTGGCGACACCTCGAACGGCGTGTCGGTGGCCGTGTACCGCAACGGCACGCCGCTCGCCCTGCAGTTGCCCGTGACCAACGATACCGAGGCGCGCCTCGTGCGCGTGGCGGGCGTCGAGCCGCGGATTCCGTGTGTCGTCGGCTCCGTCGTCACCAATTCGCCGGCGGAACGCGCCGGTTTGAAAGAGCGGGATGTCATCGAGACCCTCGACCACCTGCCCGTCGCCAGCCCCGAGGCCATGATCCGCCACATCCGCAAGCACGGCGGGCAGCCGCTCGCCGTCGGCATCCGGCGGGGCGGGCAGACGCTGGAAGTCGAGATCGTGCCGGCCTTCGACGCCGAACTGAACCGCCACCTGATCGGCATTGTGTTTGACGGACGCGCCGGCTTCGGTAGCCAGTGGCTGCAGTACCGCAAGCCCCGGCTGCAAATCAAGAGCGATGCCACCAGCGTGGTGCGCGTGCTGCGCGCACTCTTCGTGCCACGCGCCAAGGGCGAGGCCAGACGCGCCGCCAGCAGCCTGGGCGGACCGCTCGTCATCGTCGTCATGCTCTGGTACCAGGTGCGTGCCGGACTGCTCATCGCCCTCGCCTTCCTACGCTTCCTCTGCGTCAACTTCGCACTCCTCAACCTCCTGCCGCTGCCCGTGCTCGACGGCGGACACATAGTCTTCGCCCTCTACGAGATCGTCACGCGGCGCAAGCCCAACACCTGGCTGGTCAACTCCCTCACCAACCTCTTCGCCTTGCTGCTGATCGCCCTCATGGTGGTGCTGCTCTTCCGCGATGTCACATCCCTTAAGCGCATCTTCGGCAAGCGTGAGCGGCCCGCCGCGGAGGCAAGTAGCGCGGCAGCGGCAACTAACGCGACAAATGTCAGTACCGCGACGGTGGAGGAGGCGCCGCCGGAGGGCGAGGCGCCCTGATGACGACACGCGACGGTACACGCCCCCTCAGGCTCGGCGCCCTCGCCATCGGCGGCGGCGCACCCGTCAGCGTCCAGACGATGACCAAGACCGACACCCGCGATGTCGCGGCAACGGTCGCCCAAATCCGCCGCGTCACCGATCTCGGCTGCGACATCGTGCGGCTGGCCATCCCGGATGCCGAGGCCGCCACCGCCCTCGCCGCCATCCGGCGCCAGGTGCCCGATGTACCGCTCGTCGCCGACATCCACTTTGACTACCGCCTGGCCCTCGCCGCCGTAGAGGCCGGCGTCGACGGCCTGCGCATCAACCCCGGCAACATCGGCGGCCCCGACCGCGTCCGGGCCGTCGTGGAGGCCGCGCGCCCGCGGCGGCTGCCGATCCGCATCGGCGTCAACGGCGGCTCGCTCGAGCGCGACCTGCTGGAACGCCACGGCTCCGCCACCCCCGAAGCCCTCGTCGAGAGCGCCCTGCGGCACACCGCCCTGCTGGAGGCCGAGGACTATCACGAGATCAAGATCTCGGTCAAGGCCTCCGACGTGCCCCGGACGCTGGCCGCCTACCGCCTGCTCGCCGCCCGCACGCGCTACCCGCTCCACCTCGGCGTCACCGAGGCCGGCACCTTCCTCGCCGGCACCGTGCGCTCGTGTACCGCGATGGGCGCGCTCCTGCTCGAGGGCATCGGCAACACGATCCGCATCTCGCTCACGGACAAGCCGGAGCAGGAGGTGCGCGTGGGCCTCGAGCTGCTCCGCGCCACCGGCCTGCGCGCGCCCGGGCCAAGCGTCACCTCCTGTCCCACCTGCGGCCGGACGCGGGTTGATGTAGTCAGCATCGCGCGGGCCGTCGAGGACGGTCTGGAGCGCCACTACCGGGCGCATCCCGCGGCGCGCCGGCCGCATGTGGCCGTCATGGGCTGCGTCGTCAACGGCCCCGGCGAGGCCAGGGGCGCCGACATCGCCATCTGCGGCGGCGACGGCAACTTTGTACTTTTCCGCGACGGCCGGCGCGTGGGCCTGGTCAGGGAGGCCGAGGCGGTCGAGGCCGTCCTCAAGCTGGCAAGGGAGTTCTGAAGCATGGACAAGACGGTACTGATAAGCGGCGGCAGCGGCTTTCTCGGGATCAACATGGTGCGCCACCTGCTCGGGCAGGGCGGCATGAAAGTCCGCGTGCTCGACATTGCCGACTTCGACTACCCCGAGGCGGACCGCATCGGGTTTATCAAGGGCGACATCCGCGACCGCGAAACCGTCGCCCGCGCCATGGAAGGCGTCCAGTGGGTCATCCACACGGCGGCGGCGCTGCCGCTCTACAAGCCGGCCGACATCTTCTCCACCGAGGTCGAGGGCACGCGGATACTGCTCGAGGCGGCGCACACGGCGGCGGTCGAGCGCTTAGTCCACATCTCCTCGACCGCCGTTTACGGCATCCCCGACCACCATCCGCTGCTGGAGGACGACAAGCTCGACGGCGTCGGCCCCTACGGTCAGGCCAAGATCGACGCCGAGGCCGCCTGCCACGAGTACCGCGAGAAGGGCATGTGCGTTCCCATCCTGCGCCCCAAGTCCTTCATCGGCCCCGAACGCCTCGGCGTCTTCGCGCTGCTCTACGACTGGGCTCAGGACGGCCGCAACTTCCCGATGATCGGCAGCGGCAACAACCGCTACCAGTTGCTCGATGTCGCCGACCTCTGCGATGCCATCTGGCTCTGCCTGACGCTCGACGCGGAAATCGTCAACGACACCTTCAACATCGGCGCGCGCGAGTTCACCACCATGCGCGAGGACTACCAGGCCGTACTCGACGAGGCGGGGTTCGGTCGGCGCATCATCGGCTTCCCGGCGCGCCCCGTGATCCTCGCGCTACGCATCCTCGAGGCCCTGCACCTCTCGCCGCTCTACAAGTGGGTTTACGAGACGGCCTGCGAGGACTCCTTCGTGAGCATCGAGAAGGCCGAGCGCGTGCTGGGCTACAATCCCCGCTTCTCCAACAAGGATGCGCTCGTCCGCAACTACAAGTGGTACATGGCCAACCTCGACAAGTTCCGCGACAGCTCCGGCGTCTCCCACCGCGTGCCGTGGAAACAGGGCATTCTGGGCCTAATCAAGCACTTCTTCTGAGGCGTCCACGGGAACGCGGAGAAGTTCTAAAGTTCTAAAGTTCGGGAGTTCTAAAGTTCGGCTGGCACCAGAACCAAGCCGCCCTGCTGGTGTTGAACCGCCAAGACGCCAAGGCCGCCAAGGGGATTAATTTTTAACCGCGAAATGCGCGAAAAAGGAGAATAGCGCCAACGGCGCGACCTATCCCAGCCTAGGGTGAAGCCCTGGGAATAATGGCCAAATACAAACAAGGGCTGAAGGCCCGGCCTATCATCTGTGGGGTCACGGTCTTTTTTCGGCACTATGTACCGCCCCTTCAGGGCTAGTCATTTCTTGGCCCATTCCCCAGGGCGTTGCCCT
>LSQX01018123.1_pt1 | contig 15560 bp, 15 predicted proteins | sample 654561 | NCBI WGS metagenome assembly LSQX01 (sample SAMN04489861, study PRJNA283612) | anaerobic digester metagenome | isolation source: 4 biogas reactors fed with cattle manure at either 37C or 55C with and... | place: Denmark: Kongens Lyngby | collected 2014 | reverse complement strand
TATACAGAATCGGGGCTGTTCTCTTGCTTGTAATTAGTTGAATATATGAGTTTATAGATAAGCATAAGGTGAAATTTTGTTTGCTGCTTCAATCACTTTAGGAACAACTTCAGTTTCAAACTCGTGTGGCGTGTAAGTCATAGCAGGACAACTGACCGAAATAACGTATTTGACTAGGCTTGTATGAGGGTTTATGATCGGTGCCGCACATGCCAGCATATTATTACGAAATTTTTGCCAACTTATTAAATAACTGCTTTGACGGGCTACAGCTACTTTATGTAGAAGTTCATCAATGTTTTGAGCAGTGATATCAGAAAAAAGCTGCCAATCATTAAAGTCTTTAAATCGTTCTTTTATTTCTTTATCACTTAAGCCTGCTAATAAAAGTTGACCAGTAACGGTAGCGTAAGAGGGCCACCGTGCTCCTGTTTTTATATTGGAAGTGAACATACCTAGGCCTTGCAAAGTATTGATGTAAACCGCATCAATACCATCTAGCACAGATAAGTGAACAGCTATTCCTACGTCATTACGCAGGTCTTTCATAATAGGTAGCGCATAATCGTTTATAGCAATACTATCCATTATGTATGAGCCAATTTCTAAAATTTTTAATCCTAGACTATATTTTTTTGCATCGTTTTTTCGTAAAAACTCACAAAGTTCAAGAGTATAAACAATTCTAAAAGCACTCGAGCGATTGATTCCCATTTTTTGAGCTATTTCACTAAGGCTTAATTCTGTATTCTGCTCATCAAATAATTGCAAAATTTCTAAACCTCGGCTTAAGCCTGGCACGAGGTACTTGTCGTCATCCTTTTTATTGTCCATTTATTTACTTCTTTAAATATTATAGGTCAGAAGAATTGAGATTTTATTATAGTTGTTTTATATGCTAAACAATATGTTTTTTATTATAAATAAAAAATGATTTCATTTTTTGACTGATGATCGAAGAGTTGTTGAGCTTGGTGAAATATAGTTTGGATAGTCATGGAGTGTTCAGTGTTTACTCCATGACTATCTATGAGTTGCTCAGTAGTAAAGGTTAGTTTAATTGTGGTTTACAAGTTTAAATAATGGGGGTTTCCCAAGCATTATACTCATACACCCAGTCACCATTACCACCATTTTTGAGCCACTCATTACTGCGTGAGGAAATTTGAATTTTACTTGTACGTTCTAAGCGCGTGTTTTCATACTTTTGCCAAACAACTTCTAAATTATCGCCTTTCGATTCATCAATGCATCGAGCTAAAACAACTGCGTCCTCAATCGCTTGGCCTGCTCCTTGTGCCATGAAGGGCATCATAGGGTGTGCAGCGTCACCCAGCAGTACCATATTTCCTTTGTGCCAGGTAGGTAAAGGCTCTCGTACGTATAATGCAGACTTCATGACTTCTGTACAAGCGTTTAACCGTATTTTTGCATCTGCAGAGAAATGTTGATATATATCCTTGATTTCAGAGATATGCCCATGTTCGGTCCAGGACTCAAGAGTCCATTCAGGTTGTGGTGTTGTAGCGAAAATAAAAATATCCTTGCCTTGGTTTAAAGGAAAAGAAACGATTTGTACTTCAGGTTTATCTCCCCACCATTTGATAAATGAATCCAAATCGGGGTGTTCAGGTAGAGACTCTCGTGGTACAACTGCGCGATAAGCAATAACACCGGTAAACTCTGGGTTTTCTTTGCCAAATAATTTTGTACGCACGGTTGAATGAATGCCATCAGCACCAATTAGAATGTCAATAGTGTCTTCAGTAGAATCTTGAAATTGAATTTTTAGTTGCTCATCCATTTCTTCTATAAAAGTAATCTTTTTCCCAAGCTTTATGCATTGTGCTGGCACTTTTTTCTCGAGTGCTAGTAATAAATCTGCACGATGAATGGTTAGCTGAGGGGCTCCATATTTTTCTAGAGCGGTATCAGCCATTGCTAAGCGTGATGTTTCTTCTCCAGTATAACCATTGCGACTAATTCTATATTTAGGCTGAGCAGCGCTTGCCCGTAAGTCATCACCCACACCTAAGGGGTCTAATGCTTTGACGGCGTTAGGGGTTAAGTTGATATCTGCACCCACACGGCTAAATCTTTTGGCTTGTTCATATATAACAACATCGTATCCAAAGTTTTGTAAAGCGATAGCTGCCGTTAGCCCCCCAATACCACCGCCGCAAATACCAATTCTTAGTTTTTTCATGAGATCTCCAAAAAGTATTCAAATTAATTTGTATGCGTAGCGATTTGCTAAGTTTTACAAAGAAATCAATAGTTACCCTAATAAAAATTATTTAGTTTTGCATTTAAAATAACGTTTTGCATATGGAATTATTGTAGTGAAAGTATTACACACTTTATATTCAAGCAAACCCTTAAATTAATAAAAATTTCTATCTATTCAATTTTAAGTTTAGGTAGAGCTCTTTAAATATCAAAGGAAAAAGGATGGAAAAAACGTCTAAATTATTACTTGTGAGTACATTAATGTTGGGATGCAGTGGTTTGGTGCAGGCTAAATCAAAAGTCACTTTGTATGGCTTTTTAACTACTGCCTATGGACATCATCAACAGAAATCTACGATACAAAGTGATAATCCAAATTTTCATAATATTTCAATTAAAAAGACACAGACAGGAGTATCAGACGGAATGAAGCTAGGCCCGCGCTGGGGGATAAAAGGTACTGAAGATTTGGGGAATGGTACTGAGGCTATTTTTACGCTTGAGAGTGGATTTAATTTAAACAATGGCGAGACCGTAATGGGGTCGTTTTTTGCTCGACAGGCGTTTGTAGGTCTGCGTAATGATGCGTATGGCTCTTTGACAATAGGACGTCAATATAATGCAGCATCGGACTTTTTTGCACCTTTGAGTACTTTTGGTGCAACTTTGTCTAGTCATTCATTTAGATATGCTTTTGGTAGCGCAGCTTGGGACCGTTTTAATAATATGGTTAAGTACACCTCGCCTGTGTGGAAAGGGTTGCAGTGGAATATCGGTGTCTACTATGAGCGTGATGATAAACCTGACGAGAATGGTTATCAGCAGCATGGTTCTTCTCGAGGCGTGACAACGGCAGTCCGTTATTCTCACGGAGCCCTTAAATTAGCAGCTAGTTTTGATATTAGTCGCCAAAAAGGAGATATAGAAGGCACACCACATGGCTATAATGCGCCAATTCCAGGTACTTATATTTCGCCTGATAAAAATATGAGCCGCAAAGGATGGAATTTAGGAATGAACTATGATTTTGACGTGGTTAAATTACATCTCTTGTACGGTGGCCAAGCAGATGGTGCGTTTTTTGACACTGGCTTATTGAGTTATATGCCAATGCCTGCAGAGGTTGATAAGCTGTATCGGCGTTCACATGATAAAGGTATGTTGCAGCATTCATGGGAAGCAGGTGTTACTGTACCCGTGACTTCAGGAATGCTGAAGATTGCATATATGGGAAGTACCTTAAAAAATGATCGTGTAGGTACAAAAGCCAATGGAAACATGAATCAATTAAGTGCAGCTTACTATCATTTTTTATCTAAGAGGACCTCTGCCTATATAGGAGCGTCTTACGCAAGGGCAAAAGTAAAAAACTTTGATTCTGACAATACAAATGTGAAAACTCGTCAAAGTGAGTTTTTTATAGGGCTGTCACATTTTTTCTAATAAAAATAACACTCCATTGCTGAATTCTTATGAGGTGTTTGCGTATAAAACATAGTCTTTATGTTTTCTAAATAGCTTCTGAATTATGAAGAGTCTCTTTTTAAGTTGTATTAAAAAAGAGATGGTTTTTATTTATCTTGTAAATCAAAGGCTTATGTTGTTTTAAAGTTATTAATAATAGGGGAAAACCCGATTGACCAAGAGGCTTGTAGAGTTTAAATTAACACCATAGGTTTTGTTATAAAAACATTGTTTTGCATGCAAAACATTATAGGTATGTAGGAGACCATAATGGAATGGATAAAAATTTGTAATATTACTGAGTTAAATGAGGATGAACCTAAGTCTGTCAAATTTAATGATTCAGATGTTGGCATCTATGAAGTAGAGGGTGAGTATTTTGCCTTAGAAAATATTTGTCCTCATGCGTATGCATTATTAACTGAGGGCTTTGTGGAGGATGGAAAAGTTGAGTGCCCATTACATGAAGCTATTTTTGATATTAAGACAGGTGCGCTAGAAAGTGGCCCAGGTCAGCGAGATTTATGCCGCTATAGCATCAAGGTAGAAGGTGATGAAATTTACATCGCTGACAAAGTATAAGGAGTAATAAATCATGTTGCAATATAACCCGAAATTAAAAAGCTGGCTTGCTAATAAGCCGAATAAAGAAGCAGGTATTAATAATATCCAAAAGGCAATAGAACCAGAATTTATTGTTTGGCAAAATCGAGCACATGTTCCTTCTTCATATGAGGAAAGTTTGGTTCAACATTTAATTCAGGCTTTTGAAAATGGTGTTACCGAGATCGATGAGCTAGTGAATGTTTTAAATGAGAAAGGTTTACGTCACGAAGGTGGAGAGCTTTTTTCTGTTGAAAGTTTTCAAGCACAAATGGCACGTTTAGGATATTAAATACTGTTTAAGGAGTCGACATGAAGTTTGAAAGTCCAGAGCAAATTATTGAAGTTGGTTTACGAGATCAATGGTATCCCATCTTGGCTAGTTGGGAAGTAGGTAACAGCCCAGTTGGTATTACTCGTCTTGGTGAAAATTTAGTGGTTTGGCGTGATGAAGATGGCCAGGTTCACGCATTGGAAGACCGTTGTCCGCATCGCGGAGCTCGTTTGTCTTTAGGTTGGAATTTAGGTAATCGTATTGCTTGTTGGTATCACGGTGTTGAAGTGCGTTTTGATGGTGTCGTTGAAGATGTTCCTGCTGTTGATAGCTGTCCAATGACGGGTACAAAATGTGTCCGTTCTTTTCCTGTGCAAGAGCACCATGGGGCTATTTTTGCTTGGTTTGGTGTTGATGAAACCGCCGAGCCAGAGCCACTTGAGTTACCAGAGCAGATGGGTAGCGATGAGTGGAGTAGCTTTTTATGTATTGCAGACTGGAAGGTTAATTATACCTATGCGGTAGACAATGTCATGGATCCTATGCATGGTACTTACTTGCATTCATCATCTCATTCAATGTTTGAAGGTAGCCGTTCATCAAAAATGGTTCACGAGATGACTGAGCATGGATTTATCTTTAAAAAAGAAGACCAAGTCGGTAAAAACTTTGATTGGAGTGAATACGGTAAAACCGGAGCTTCATGGTTACGCTTATCTATCCCATATCAGCGAAAATTTGGTCCTGGTGGTGATTTTTGGATTGTTGGGTTTGCCGTACCTTTAGATAAAGATACTACACGTGTATTTTTCTGGCGTTGTCGTCAAGTACAAGGTTGGCAAAAAGACGTCTGGCGTTTCTTGTATCGTACCCATTTGGAAAAGTTGCATTGGGACGTGCTTGAACAAGACCGTTTGGTTTTAGAGAATTTAGCCCCTAATGCTAATCAACATGAGTTTTTATATCAACATGATGTCGGATTATCTCGTCTACGTCGAATGATGAAAAAAGAAGCTCAGAAACAATTTCAACGTTACCAAGAGCTTGAAGCTAATAAGAGCAATACAGATATTGTTGGCGCAGAAATTAAGTAACTAGCTTAATCATCATGTACAGATATCAATGGAGTAATTAAGTGTATTCATTACTAGAGCATAAAAAAATCATTATTACTGGAGCAGCAAGAGGTCTGGGTCTCGAGTTTGTTAAAGCAGTTTTAGCCTCAGGTGCAAAGGTACTCATGGTTGACATTCTTGAAGAAACACTTAATGAAGAATTAATAAAGCTTCAAGAGGTATATAGCGAAGAAGCGGTTCAAGCTATCTGCGTGGATCTTGCGCAGGAGTTGAGTATAGAAAAAGCAGTTCAGTGGGTGCGAGGGCAGTGGGATTGCGTTGATGGCTTAGTAAACTGTGCAGCCTTAGCTACAGGTGTCGGCGGCAAGGACATGATGGAATATGAGGTTGATTTATGGGATCGCGTCATGACCGTCAATGTGAGAGGAACGTGGTTGTTTACAAAAGCCATGGTGCCTTTTTTAAAGCAGTCTAAAGCCGGAAAAGTGATTAATGTCACTTCAGATACTGCAATGTGGGGAGCACCTCGTTTAATGGCCTACGTTGCAAGTAAGGGAGCAGTTTTAGCGATGACTCGTTCAATGGCACGAGAGTTGGGTGAGTTTAATATTTGTGTCAATAGTATTGCTCCAGGCTTAACTCTAGTTGAAGCTACTGAATATGTTCCTCAAGAGCGACATGATTTGTATGTTAATGGCCGCGCTTTAAATCGCCAACAATATCCGGAAGATGTTAACGGTACAACACTGTATCTATTGTCGGATCTTTCGTCTTTTGTGACAGGTCAAAATATACCCGTGAACGGTGGCTTTGTATTTAATTAATAAAGAGAGTAGCAATGATTAATGGGATTAAGACCTTAAAGTTTGGTGTCGAGGACATAAATAAGGCAAACGCATTTGCTCAAGACTTTGGTTTAACAGAAGTCGATAGCGATATCGAAAATACGCAACAGTTTATGCTTCATAACGGCAGTTCAATCTATATTTTTGAATCTATTGATGAACGTTTGCCCAAAGCCTTTGAAGAAGGCTCAACGTTACGAGAAATAACTTGGGCAGTAAATCGTATACAAGATTTAGAGCAATTGAGTGAAAGCTTAAAAAATGAGCCAGGTTATGAGGTAGGGGAAGGTTATGTAAGCTGTTGTGACCCTAATGGTTTGAGTTTGCGTTTTGAAGTTCATGTATTAAATTTCAAACCAGAAATGCAAAGTGTAGGCATTAATCAATATGGGGTGATTAATCGTATTAACGAAGCTAGTCCCGTATATGAGAAAGCAAGTCCTGTGGCTATAGGGCATGTAGTTTTCTTCACTCCAGAACTAGAAACGGTTCAGCAATTCTACGAAGATAAGTTAGGGTTTTATTTGTCGGATGCTTATAACGGTCGAGGAGCTTTTATGCGTTGCTCTGCCATTGGCTCACACCATGATTTGTTTTTATTAAAACTACCTAATCGAGAAACTACCGGTTTGAACCACGTTGCTTTTGTAGTTCGTGATATTCACGAAGTGATTGGTGGCGGGATTTATATGAACTCCAAACAATGGGATTCGTTTATTGGTCCTGGAAGGCATCCTGTGTCATCTGCCTATTTCTGGTATGTTCATTCCCCTTTTGGTGGTGCTTTTGAATATTACACCAATGATGATTATTTGACTTCGGCATGGAAGCCTCGATTCTTCGATTATGAAGTGAAGTTATTTACAGAGTGGGCTGTCGATGGTGGGATTGATAATCACTCACGTCGTCAGCTCAAATGATAAGAATTGCTTGAGGTGATCGAGATGGAAAAAATAGTCATTATTGGCGGTGGGCAAGCAGCAGCATGGGCAGTACATACACTTCGTGCAAACTCTTATGAAGGGGGCATTGCAGTTGTTTGTGATGAAGAAAATTGTTTTTATGAGCGTCCACCTTTATCTAAAGAAGTCCTTTTGGGCAGTATGACACATGAGGCCTTACAAATTTTCCAAAAAGAAGTGGTGAGCAGTTTTAGGGTTGAGTTCTACTGCCCATATAGTGCCGAGCTTATTGATCGTCATAAACAGGTAGTAATACTTAATGATGGGACAGAATTGGCTTATGACAAAGTCTTAATTGCTACAGGCAGTAAAGCAAGAATTCCTAATCCGGATTGGTTGCTATTAAAAAATATTTATAGTTTAAGAACTATTCCGGATAGTCTGAAATTGCAGGCTTTACAAGGAAAAGTTAAAACGATGGCGATCATTGGAGGTGGTTGGATCGGGCTTGAGATCGCTGCTTCAATGCAAAAGCAAGGAGTTCAAGTAACTGTATTGGAAATGGCTGATCGTTTATGTTTACGTAGTGTTAGTCCAGAGGTTTCTGAGTTTTTAAAGCAGCTGCATGAAGAAGAAGGTATTAGGTTTAAATTAAATTGTGGTGCGATTGATTTAGAACAATTTAATGGTGACCAAGTTGAGGTTTTTCTTAATGCTAAAACATGGGAAGTATTCGATACAGTTTTAGTAGGTGCAGGTGCACATATTAATAAAGAAATAGCTGAGCAAGCAGGTTTAGAAACGAATGTCGGTATTGTTGTTAATGAATACTCTCAGACTTCTGACCCTCTTATTTATGCAGCTGGTGACGTAGCAGTACACCCTGAACTCGGTTTTTGTATTCAGTCTTGGGCAAACGCACAAAATCAGGGCATAAATGCAGCCAAAAACATGTTAGGACAAGAGGAAGTTTATGACGAGATTCCTTGGCTTTGGTCTGATCAGTTTGGCTGTAATATTCAGATTTTAGGTTTTTCTAATGAGATTGAAAAATGCACATTGGTTCAAAGAGATATAGATTCTCATAAAAAGTGTTTTTTTTATTTAGACCAAGATAACTGTTTGCAGTACCTAGTGGCTGTAAATGACCCTAAAACAATCAAAATTGCTAAACGATGGATGCAAGCTAATTTAGTGCTTGACCCAGAGCAGTTAAGAGATTCTACATTTAACTTGATGAGTATTAAAGCTAAAAAATAATAGCTAAAAAGAGGAGAATTTATATGAGTAATAATCAATCGAGTGTTGTGGACATGTCAGCCCATGAATACCCACGATCGCTTGTAAAGCGCTGGTTTCCAGCAACCGTCTTAATGATTTGTGTGGTGTTAGCTTTTTTTGACAAAATAAGTATCGCCGTTTTGTTTGCTGATCCAACCTTTCGAGAGGCGATGTCGATAGGTAATGATACAGCTAAGCTAGGCTGGTTGATGACTTCCTTCTTATTAGCATATGGCTTTTCATCCGTATTTTTAAGTTTTATCGGCGACCATATTAATCCTAAGAAAGTGCTTTTTTGGATGGTTTTATCCTGGGGTGTGATCATGCTGGTCATGGGGTTTACTACGACCTTTACTGGCATGTTAATTAATCGAATACTTTTGGGTCTTGCCGAGGGGCCTCTTTTTGCTATTTGCTATTCGATAGTAAAGCAAAGTTATAGCGATAAACAGCAAGCTAGAGCTTCTACGATGTTCTTATTGGGAACGCCTATTGGTGCTAGCTTAGGTTTTCCAATTACTGCCTATGTTTTAAATAACTATGACTGGCATACGACTTTTTTCGTAATGTCAGCGTTGACCATTATTGTCTTGGCACTGATTTATTTTGGTTTAAAAAATGTTGAATTATCAGTTAGCCGCCGAGAAAAAGTCGATCATAAAGCTAACTTCAAAATTTTGATGAGCAGTAGTGCATTTTGGTTAACCTGCATTATCAATATTGCTTTGATGGCTTATTTATGGGGATTAAATAGCTGGATTCCTACCTATTTAATTGAAGAGAAGCAATTTAATATGAAGTCTTTTGGTAGTTTATCCATGATTCCATTTTTAGCCATGCTGTTAGGTGAAATATGTGGTGCTTTTTATTCAGATAAATTTGGGAAATACCGTGCACGTCAAGTGTTTAGTGGGTTGTTCTTTGCTGGGATATTTATGTATCTAGTTCAACAATCAAATACGATTTTTACCATTATGTTGTTCTTATCTTTAAGTTCAATGGCATGGGGGGTGTGTGCTTCAGCTATCTTTGCATTATTAGCACGAGTGAGCCAAAAAGAAGTAGCGACAACGGCTGGAGGTATTTTTAATGGACTCTCTAATTTCTCTAGTGCGATTGTGCCCGTTGCTATTGGTTATGTCGTAGTAAGTACACAGAACTTTAATCATGGCATTGTGTTATTAGCCGCAATTGCAGTCTTAGGTTCTTTGGTCTTGATTCCATTGCTTAATAAACATTAGTCTTTCAAGGGCTGCTGCTTATTAAGTGCTGTAGCTCCATTACTTCTAAATTAGTTCAGTTTTATAAATTTCTTTATTTGGGCAAAAATATGCAAACAACAATGACTGCATGTGGCATTGAGTATCTAGATAGCAAGCAATCTGATAAGCCGGTTTACCTTTTGTTACATGGTGTTAGTTCTGGTGCTGGTTCTTGGGTTAAGCAATTTGAGTCGCTTGGTGAGAGGTATCGATTAATTGCTTGGAATGCTCCTGGTTATGCTCGAAGTCGGCTTCTTGATAACCAAAACCCAAGTGCTGATGACTATGCAGATGTATTGAAGCAATTTTGCGAAGAGTTAAGTTTAACCGAAGTGACAGTTGTCGGGCATTCTTTAGGGGCCTTGATCGGTGCAGCTTTTGTCGCAAAGTATCCTCAATTAGTTAAGCGCTTTGTGATGGCAAGCGTTGCTCGTGGTTATGGTAATGAAAGTGATGACTTTAAAAAAGAATTATTTGAACGGCGCCAAAAACTATTAGTAGAAAAAGGGTTTGAGGGTGTTTATGAACAACGTAGTTCTGCTCTGATTATGCAACAAACAGAACAGAATTATCGGGTGATATATGAGGTGATGAGTCGTTTGACTATAAAAGGGTTCAGACAAGCTGTCTATTTATTAGCTTATGACTCAATTCAAAAATATGTACCTTTTTTAAAACTTACCCCCGAACTAATCTTTGGGCAACAGGATGAAATTACAACGTCAGCCATGATGTCTGACTTAGAAAAAGACATTCAGTTTTCAAAGGTGTCAGCAATTGATGATGCTGGACATTTAGTGTATTTAGATCAACCGAAGGCTTTTAATCAGGCCGTATTTTTATAAAGTAGCGTGAGTTATGAGTTTTCAAATAAAAGATAAAGTGGCGATTGTCACAGGTGGTTCTTCTGGTATTGGCTTTGAGACGGTAAGGCTATTGTTATCAGCGGGTGCAAAAGTAGCTTGGTGCGGCCGTAGTCAAGAGAAATTAGAAAAATCTTATGAATCCTTAAGTCAATATTTTCCAACTGAGCAGATGTTTTATCAAGTATGTGATGTGCTTGATAAAGCACAGGTAACTAGCTATGTAGAGAAAGTTGTTGAGTGCTTTGGTGGTATTGATATGTTAATTAATAATGCGGGACAGGGGAAAGTAAGTAGTTTTGATAATACAGAAGATGAGGATTGGATTAGTGAAGTCAATTTAAAGTACTTCAGTGTTTTAAATCCCATTAAAGCAGCGCGACCATATTTACAAAAATCAGAAATAGCTTCTATTACAAATGTAAATTCATTATTAGCCTATAAGCCAGAGAGACATATGATAGCAACCTCGGCAGCTCGTGCAGGATTACTTAATTTGAGTAAAACGCTATCAAAAGAATTTATGGAGGAGGGGATTCGCGTTAATTGTATTTTGATTGGCATGATTGAGTCGGATCAATGGCATCGTCGTTTTGAAAAACGCTCAGATAAAGGTACTACATGGGAAGAGTGGATTGAAGCTATTGCTGAGAAACGAGGTATCCCGATGAAACGCTTAGGCAAACCGATTGAAGCAGCTAACGCTTTGGTGTTTTTAGCCTCACCGTTATCTTCATACACCACTGGTTCTGTAATTGATGTATCTGGTGGTTTTAGTCAAGAAATATAAAAAGGAATTAATAATGAAAAAAATTATGATGATTGGCTATGGAGCGATGGCAAAAACAGTTGCTTCTTATTTACCTGAAACAATAAAAATTTCTTGGATTGTTGTCCCTAAAGATTCAGTAAACAAGCTGCAGCAAGAAGTAGGGGAAGATGTGCAGGTTGTGTCATCTTTAGATGAAGTTTTTGGAGAGCCTGATTTAGTAGTTGAAATGGCGGGCCCAGTAGGATTGAGAATGCATGCTCCTGCAGCTCTGGAAAAAGGCTGGAACATTGGTGCTATTTCTATGGGGACATTTACTGACGATGAGTTTACGGAACAACTGCGGGCTATTGGTCAGCGTACTGGAGCTAAGGTCTTTTTATTATCTGGTGCTATTGCAGGCGTAGACGGCATTGCTTCAGCCAGAGTGATGGGTTTAGAGCAAGTGGTTTATGAGGGGCGTAAAAATCCACGTAGTTGGGCTGGTAGTAAAGCAGAAGAGTTGTGTGATTTATATAACCTGATAGAAGCTACAGTGTTTTTTAAAGGCTCAGCAAGAGAAGCAGCTAACTTATTCCCCGCAAATGCGAACGTTGCTGCAACATTGGCTTTGGCAGGTATAGGTTTAGATGATACCGAAGTGCAATTAGTAGCAGATCCGAAGGTGACAAAGAATCAGCATAGTATTTATGCAAACGGTAAATTTGGTGAGATGACTGTAAAAATGGCTGGAGTGCCTTTAGAAGATAACCCTAAAACCTCGACTCTGGCGGCATTGAGTGTAGCTCGTCTATGTTTAAACGAAGATGCTGTGTTAGTGATTTAAGGAAGAAAATAATGATTAAAAATATTTTTTTAGCAGGTGAATGGAGACAAGGTAGAGGACCTGCAACCAGTAGCTACTTTCCAGCTGATAATTCTGAAAATGCAGTTTTTTCTACAGCAAGTATTGAAGATGTACATGAGGCTATTGAACGAGCACATGAAGCTTGGCAGAGCGAGCCTTGGTCAAATATGTTGCCTACTCATCGAGCACGAATTTTGATGCGAGTTGCAGATATCATCGAGCAGCGAGAAAAAGAATTAGCTGCTATGCAGACACGTGATAACGGAAAACCAATCACAGAAACAATGGGGTTAGTTAGGAGTGCAATAGCTACCACACGATATGTAGCTGCTACTTTAGAAACTTTAGATGAAGATTTAACTAATCAGCGAAGCTTAGATGAATTAACCATGAGTCGATATGAGCCATTGGGAGTTGTGGCAGCGATTACACCGTGGAACTCTCCTATCGCATCGGAAATTCAAAAGATAGTGCCAGCGCTAGCGGGTGGTAATGCAGTTGTTGTAAAACCAGCAGAAGCTACTTCATTAATTGCTTTAGAGTTGGCCAAGATATTTGAAGAAGCCGGTTTACCAAAAGGTCTATTAAGTATATTGCCTGGTAAGGGCTCGATAGTTGGGGATGCGATGGTTAACCATCCATTAGTTAAAAAGATATCTTTTACTGGTGGGACAAGTACTGGACGTCGCTTGGCGCATATAGCGGCAGAGCGTTTGATTACAACTTCGCTTGAATTGGGTGGTAAGTCACCCACGGTAGTGATGTCTGATGCAGATATTGATTTAGCAGTTAATGGTGTTATTTATGGTATTTTCAGCTCAGCTGGTCAAGCTTGTATTGCAGGCTCTCGTTTGTTTGTGCATCGTGATGTTTATGATGAATTTGTCGATAAGTTAGTTGCTAAAACTGAAAAAATTAAAGTAGGGCATCCTGAAGATCCACAGACTCAGATGGGACCGCTTATTGATGAAAGGCATTTAAGTAAAGTTGATGCTTATGTACAGCAAGGGATCGCTGAAGGGGGCACTCTTTTGACAGGGGGCTATCGTTTATCTGAAGGTGACTTGTTTAAAGGTAATTATTATGCTCCTACGATTCTTTCAGGACTTGAGAATAATGCCACGATTTGTCAAGAAGAAATTTTTGGCCCTGTACTCGTTGTTTTAGCCTTTGATAATGAAGAAGAGTTAGTCAAACAGGCTAACAACAGTGTTTATGGGTTAGCAGCGGGGATTTGGACAGAGAATTATCGTACAGCTTTTCGTTTAGCGAAACGCATTCAAGCAGGTGTCGTGTGGATAAATACCTATAAAAAGTTTTCTATCTCTACACCTTTTGGAGGTTTTAAAGAGTCTGGAGTAGGTCGTGAAAAAGGTCGCTTAGGTATTCTTTCTTATATGCAGCAAAAAAGTATTTTCATTGGAATGAGTGAAACACCGAACCCTTGGTGTGAATAGTTTAATAAAGGTAAAGAAATATGACAAAAAAAGTGACTGTTGGTGAGGCTATCGCCCGTCTCTTAGAAGCGCATCAGGTTAAAAATATATATGGTGTGATTTCTATTCATAATTTGCCAATTGCTGATGCAGTTGGCCGCCGAGAGCAAATAACTTTTGTATGTGCTCGTGGTGAAGCGGGAGCCGTTACGATGGCAGATGCTGAATCGCGTTTTACTGGTTTAGGAGTCGCATTAACTAGTACGGGTGCTGGTGCAGGTAACGCGATAGGTTCTTTAATTGAAGCGTTCAATGCAGCAAGTCCAGTTTTACATTTAACAGGGCAGGTTGAAAAGGAATACCTTGATCAGGATGCTAGCTTTATCCATGAAGCTAAAGATCAAATGGGATATCTGAGGGCTTCTTCAAAAGCTGCTTACCGAATTACCAGAGCAGATCATGCCATTGGTATGATACGAGAAGCAATACGGGTAGCACAAACTGTTCCAATGGGGCCAGTGAGTGTTGAAATACCTATTGACATTCAGGCAACTGAAATAGATTTACCAACAGATTTAGCAGCAGTGGGTGCTTTACAAGTGCCAAGCATAATACCAGGACAGTTGGATGAGTTGATTGCGGATTTTAAACAAGCTAAACGACCATTGTTATGGATCGGTGGAGGTTGTTTAAATGCCTCTGAGGAAGTTAAAGCGATTGCTAACTTGGGTGTAGCTGTAGTTTCATCTACACATGCTCGTGGGGTATTGAGTGATATGCATCCTCGTTCTTTAGGAGCATTTCATAACTCTGCCAAAGTTGAAGAGTTGATTGCGGAAGCGGACTTAATGGTAGTAGTCGGTTCACGTTTAAGGAGTAACGAGACTAAAACTTATAGTGTCCAATTTCCAGAAAATCTATATCAAATTGATGTGTTTCCTGGTGCCCAACAGCGAAATTACAAGGTGAAGCGGTTTATCTGTGCTGAAGCGAAGCAGTCTTTAGCGTACTTAGCAGAGGCTCTAAAAGGTGAGCATCATATTAATGAGAGTTATGATGTAGACATTAAAGTGGCTAAGGAGGCAGCAGTTAAGGCCTTATCAGAGCAATTAGGTCCTTATGCAGATATCTGTTTTGCGTTGCGTACTGCATTACCGGAAGACGGTATACTTGTTCGCGATATTACAATGTCAGGTAGTACCTGGGGTAGTCGTCTATTTCCTGTCACACACCCTTTGCAAAATATACACTCATTAGCTGGTGCTATCGGCTTAGGCTTGGCTCATGGCATTGGTACAGCAGTTGCTAATCCGGGTAAGAAGATTGTTAGCCTAGTGGGAGACGGTGGTCTAATGTTAGGCATAGGTGAGATCGCGACGATGGTTCAAGAAAATTTGGACCTAGTTTTACTCATTATGAATGATGGAGGCTATGGCGTCATGCGCGGTATTCAAAGTAATTACTTTGGTGATCGTCAATATTATAATGAATTACATACACCTGATTACGTTAAATTAGGTGAGTCAATGGGGTGTCTGTCCTTTAAAGCAGACTCGGTTGATACTTTTAAAAAGGTTATAAAAGCAGCAATAGATCATAATGGACCTAGTATCGTAGAAGTGGATATGAATGCTATTGGGCCATTAAAATTTGCTGGACCTCCTCAGAAAAAACTATATTAGTAAAGAGAACAGCCCCGATTCTGTATA
>LSQX01346300.1_pt1 | contig 15561 bp, 13 predicted proteins | sample 654561 | NCBI WGS metagenome assembly LSQX01 (sample SAMN04489861, study PRJNA283612) | anaerobic digester metagenome | isolation source: 4 biogas reactors fed with cattle manure at either 37C or 55C with and... | place: Denmark: Kongens Lyngby | collected 2014 | reverse complement strand
GGAATGTTGCCTTTTGCCGCCGCCGGGATTGATATTGAAGCGGTGATGGCCGGAGCCGCCGCTGCCTATCAGGCCTGTTCCTTCCCGGAACTGGAGGCTAACGAGTGCTACCAGTATGCCGCTTTACGGCAGATTTTCTATAACCGCGGGAAGACCGTGGAACTGCTGGTCAGTTATGAACCGGCCTTGCATTACCTGGCGGAATGGTGGAAACAACTATTTGGTGAGAGCGAGGGGAAGGACGGGAAGGGGCTTTTCCCGGCTGCCTGTGATTTCACCACGGACCTGCATTCCCTGGGCCAATATATCCAGGACGGGAGGAGGCTTTTCTTCGAGACCGTCCTGCGGGTGGAAAACCCCGGGGCCTCCTTGGAAATCCCCCGGATGGAGGATGACCTGGACGGCCTCAATTACCTGGCCGGACGGGACCTGGGTTTCCTCAATGAGCAGGTCTTGCGCGGGACGGTCCTGGCCCATCTGGACGGGGGGGTCCCCAACCTGATCCTGAATATACCGGCGCTTACCCCCTACTACTTTGGGTATCTGGTATACTTTTTCGAGAAGGCTTGCGCTGCCAGTGCTTATCTTTTGGGGGTAAATCCTTTTGACCAGCCGGGGGTGGAGGCTTATAAACAAAATGTCTTTGCTTTGTTGGGTAAAGCCGGCTATGAAGAGCAGGGTGTAGCTTTGCGGAAAAGACTGGAGAACATGACGGAGGTGACAGGAAAATGAACGAAAAGACACTAGTGATCTTGAAACCCGATGCCCTGCGCCGCAAATTGGTGGGGGAGATTATTTCCCGCTTTGAACGGCTCGGCCTGGACCTGGTGGCGGTGAAGATGATCACTTTCACCGAGGAACTCTGCAGAGAGCATTATGCCCATTTGGCCGGGGAGGAGTTCTTCCCGAAAATTGTGGAGTATATGACTTCCGGTCCCAGCCTGGTGATGGTTTTGAGCGGCCCGCGGGCAGTGGCTTTTGTCCGGCGGCTGGTGGGGGCGACCGACCCGCTGGAGGCCGGGCCCGGTACCATCCGGGGTGATCTGGCTGTTTCCCCCAGGAAAAACCTGATCCACGCTTCCAGTTCACCGGAGGAGGCCGCAGTGGAAATCGCCCGTTTCTTTGGGAACGGGTTGGGCCGGGGGACGGAACTTGTTTGCGATAACCGTTGTTGCCAACCCGGCGAGCGGAGCCTGTTGACAAGTTGTCCCTGAAGAAGCAGGAGATCCTCAAGTCAACCCCGAATTAATTGCAAGGGTGTTGCCAGTGGAAAAAAAACCAGCTTTGGCCCGGGCGTGCTGCCTATGGCTACCGGCCTTCGCCTGTTGGGCCGGGGTGTTTTTTTATCTTCATTATTTCACCGGGGTGGTCCCGGTGCTTTTTGGCCTCTTTTCCGGCGGCCTCATTGTTTCTTTCATTCTTTACCGCCGGAACGGCGGGCGGCGCTGGCTGGTGCCCTTCGCCTACAGCCTGGTTTTTACCGTGTATTACCCGGTGGCCGGCTATTTCTTACCTCCCGGCCTTTACCGGAGTGTCTGCCTTTTCCTGCTGGTGGCTGTTGCCTCTTTCCTCCTTTACCTCTTTGTTTTCCGGAAGACGGGCCGTTTCTTCCTGTATCTCGCCCTTTTCTCCGGGGGATTGGGCCTTTTCGGCCTGGTCTTTGCCGGTGGGGAATATGGGAAGGCGTTCCCCGTTTACCTGGTGGGCGTCGGTTTATGGCTGGCGGGTAAAGGGGTGGCGGGTTATTTCGTCCCGGCCCGGGCCCCCGGGGAAAAAGGCCGGTCTTTAGAGCAATAGACCGGTTTTGCCGGGTTGTTTTTGGGAAAAGGGAAGAGCACGGAAGGTGAGCCAATGGATGTCAAGGGTTTTCTTCAAGAGATAACTTCCAGCCCGGATTACCTGGGACAGATCTGCGGCGAGCATATTATTCCCGCCCGCCCGCCGCATTACGGGGAGTTGGCCGCGCCGTTGCCGGAGGTGCTGGCCGCTTCTTTAAAAGCAGCGGGGATCGGAGGGCTCTATTCCCACCAGGCCGCCGCTGTTGATCTGGTCCGCCGGGGCAAGAATATCGTGGTGGTAACCGGGACCGCCAGCGGGAAAACCCTCTGTTACAACCTGCCGGTGCTGGAAGAATGGTTGCGCGACCATGACAGCAGGGCCCTCTATCTCTTCCCCACCAAGGCGCTGGCCCAAGACCAGCTCAAAGGGTTAAAGAGGATCACGGAGGACTGGGCGCAGGCGCCGGCGATGGGGACCTATGACGGTGACACACCGCCTGCCGCCCGGAAAAAACTACGGGATGAAGGGCGGATTATCCTCACCAACCCGGACATGCTCCACCAGGGGATTCTCCCGAAACATACGGCGTGGGGGGATTTCTTTGCCCGCCTGCGCTTTGTGGTCATCGATGAGATCCATGTCTACCGGGGGGTCTTTGGTTCGCAGGTCGCCGGGGTCCTCCGCCGCTTGCAACGGCTCTGCCGTCATTACGGCGCGGACCCGGTTTTCATCTGTACCTCGGCAACAATCGCCAATCCCCGGGAACATGCCGAATGCCTGCTGGGGCAGGAGGTAACCCCGGTTACGGAGGACGGGGCGCCCGCCAGTGAAAAGCATATTATCCTTTGGAACCCGGCATTACTGGAGGCCACGGGCGGTCTCCGGCGGAGCCCCAACATTGAAGCGGCCGAACTCATGGCCGCCCTGGTTGCCCGGAGGATACCCACGATCACTTTTACCCGGGCGCGGGTGGTGGCGGAGCTAATCCGCCGTTATACGGTGGAACGGTTGCAGCAGATCAGCCCTTCCACCGCACGGATGGTCCGTTCGTACCGCGGCGGGTATCTTCCAGAGGAACGCCGGGAGATCGAAGAGCAGCTTTTTACCGGCCGCCTGCTGGGGGTGACCACCACCAACGCCCTGGAATTGGGGATTGACATCGGCAGCCTGGAAGCATGTATCATTGTGGGGTATCCCGGGACCATTGCCTCCTTTTGGCAGCAGGCCGGGCGGGCCGGCCGCGGCGACCTGCCCTCCCTGGTGATTTTTATAGGGCTCAATGCCCCCATTGACCAGTACCTCTTAAGACACAGGGATTATTTGTTCGGCAAGAATCCGGAAGCGGCGGTGATCGACCCCGGTAACCCCCATATTATCCTGGGCCAGTTGCGGGCCGCGGCTTATGAGGCCCCCTTGACCGGCAGGGATCTGGCTGATTTCGGGAAATTCGCCCCGGCAGTCAAAACCCTGTTGGAGGAGGCCGGGGAGGTCTATCCGGTCCAAGGGAAGGGCTACTGGCGGGGGAAGGGGTTCCCGGCCGGCCAGGTTAATCTACGGAATATCTCCGAAAACACCTTTACAATCCTGGATGAAGAGAGCGAAAAGGCCATCGGCCTTATGGACGAGGACAGCGCCTACCTGCAGCTTTACACGCAAGCCGTTTATATGCATGAAGGGGAGACCTACTTCGTCCGCCAGTTGGATTTAGACAAAAAGGTGGCTTATACCCATAAGGCGGAGTTGGATTATTACACCCAGTCGGTGACGGAGACCCAGATCCACCTGGCCGGGGAGGAGTTGCAGAAAAAATGGCGGGTGGCGGAGGTTTTCTTCGGCCCGGTGGAAGTGATGACCAAACCGTACCTCTTCCGGAAGATTAAATTTACCACCAGGGAAAGCTTGGGTTTCGGCCCGATTGACCTGCCGGTCCGGACCATGGAGACCTGCGCTTTCTGGCTCCAGCCCGGGCTGGAACTGCTTAACCGGTTGAAAAAATTGGGGCGGGACCCGATGGAAGGCTTATTGGGGGTGGCCAATGTTTTAATCGAGGTTTTGCCTTTACGGGTGATGACCGACCCCGGCGACCTCGGGGCCACGGTGGATCTGGCCAATACCGGGCGGCCGGCGATCTTTCTCTATGACAAGTATCCCGGGGGCGTGGGTTTTGCCCAGCGCGTTTACGATCTGGTGGAGGAGGTCTTCACCGACGCCCTGGATCTCATCGCCGCCTGTCCTTGTGAGGACGGGTGCCCGTCCTGTGTCGGTTCGCCCGTTCCCCCTTATAGCCAGTTGGATCCGGAGACTTCGCCCCGCGGGCGGATCCCGGATAAGGAAGCGGCCCTGGTTATCCTCCACGACCTCCTGGAGAGGGAACCCTATATCCCGAAACAGCCGAAGCGGGAACTCTCTTTAGCTGGAGATGAATGGCGAAGCGAAGCTGAAGACGGGAAGGAGGAGGAAACGCCGCCCTTCATTCCCTTGCCGGAAAAGATCGAATCCCGGATTAGGCGGCAATTAAAAGGGCTGCAAGAGAAGACCGGAAAAATCCGTAGATAGGAGCGGAGAGAATGAAGATCGGAATTATCGGCGGATCCGGGGTCTATAACCTGGAAGTGCTTGCAAAGGTTGAAGAAGTCAGGGTGGAGACGCCCTACGGGATGATCCGCCCTTTGGTGGGAGAGGCAGAAGGTTATGAGGTGTTCTTCCTTCCCCGGCACGGCGGTGAACACTCCGTACCGCCGCATCGCATCAATTATCCCGCGAATATCTGGGGAATGCGGGCCTTGGGCGTGGAGGCGATTATCGCCACTGCCGCGGTGGGGAGTTTGAACCCGGAGATGCGCCCGGGCGATTTTGTCCTTATTGACCAGTTTATTGATTTTACCAAGAACCGCCGGCATACCTTTTTTGACGGCGGCGAGTACGGCGTGGCCCATGTGGATTTTACCGAACCGTATTGCCCCGCTCTCCGGAAAACACTGGCGGCCGCTGCTGCGGAACTGGCTGCGCCCACGGATGCGGGATTTACCCTCCACGAGAAGGGGGTTTACGTCTGTACGGAGGGTCCCAGGTTTGAAACGCCCGCGGAGATTAAGGCTTACAGCCTCTTGGGCGGGGACGTGGTGGGAATGACCAGTTGTCCCGAGGTGGTGCTAGCCAGGGAAGCGGGGATCTGTTACGCCACCATCGCCATGGTAACCAATCTGGCCGCCGGGATCGCCGGCGAGATTCTCACCCATGAAGAAGTCCTTGAGGTCATGGCGAGAAATACCAGTAAAGTCCGGGCTTTGCTCCAAAAGACCCTGCAGAAGCTGGAGGAGGCCTATACGCCGGAAGCCTGTGACTGCCGGAAAGCCGGCCGGTATTTCAAAGAGATTTTTGGGCATATGTTTGGGAAAAACTAGTAAGTTTATAGAAAAGGAGGCTTGCGTACGCACCCGCAGTTTTCTACGCTTGCCGCGGCCGGGCCATGATCCGGCTCCGGCGGTAGGGGCGCATGCGCATAGTTTTTATGGGGAAAGCAGAAGTTCCGGATTTACAGGTCTCATCTTTGAGCTGGGAAAATGGAAGCCTGGTCCTGCTTGACCAGACAAAACTGCCACAGGAAGAGGCTTACCTTGTTTGCCGGGATCACCGGCAGGTGGCTGCCGCCATCCGGCGTCTGGCGGTCCGGGGGGCGCCGGCGATTGGGGTGGCCGCGGCTTTCGGCGTGGTCCTGGGGGCGCAGGAGATCCTTGCCCGCGGGGGCGACCTCCAAACGGAGTTGCCCGTGGTTTTCGAGGAATTGCGGTCCACCAGGCCGACGGCGGTCAACCTCTTCTGGGCTTTGGACCGGATGGCCCGGGCCTGGCAGGCCCAGGGCGGGACGGCGGAACCTGCCACCCTGGTCTCCGCCTTGGAAGCGGAGGCCTTACGGCTTTACCGGGAGGACGCGGAGAGCAACCGGCGGCTGGGGGAGTTTGGCGCCACCTTGCTTGCCGACGGTATGAATATCCTTACCATTTGCAATGCCGGCGCCCTGGCCACTGTGGCCTATGGTACCGCCCTGGCGGTGGTCCGGATGGCGGTGGCCCAGGGGAAAAAGATTGCGGTCACTGCCTGTGAAACCCGGCCGTTGCTGCAAGGGGCCCGGCTAACCACCTGGGAACTGCTGCAGGAGGGGATTCCCGTCACCCTGATTACCGACAGTATGGCCGGGTATGTGATGCAGCGGGGGTTGGTCCAGGCGGTGATCACCGGGGCCGACCGGGTGGCGGCCAACGGCGACGTGGTCAATAAGATCGGCACCTACACCCTGGCGGTCCTCGCCCGCGAGCACGGGCTCCCGTTTTACGTGGCCGCCCCCTTTTCCACGGTGGACCTGGCGATGCCGGAGGGTTCCCGCATCCCCATCGAGGAGCGGGCGGAAGATGAGGTCACCTGCTGGCAGGGACGGCGCCTGGCGCCGGCCGGTGTTAAGGTACTGAACCCGGCCTTTGATCTGACCCCGGCCCGTTATGTGACAGCGCTTATTACCGACCGGGGAATTGTCCGGAACGGGGAGTGGGAAAAACTCCAGCAGATGCATGGGTGTGGGGAGAAGGAGGAGTTAAGAAATGGTCAACCATGAAATCCGTAATCCGGCACTGGCCCCGGAGGGAGAACGCAAAATTGCCTGGGTTGCCCGGCGGATGCCGGTTCTGAACCGCCTCCGGGAGGAATATGGGGCGAAAAAACCGCTGGCCGGGAAGAAGGTGGCCGCCTGTATTCACCTGGAGGCGAAAACCGCTTACCTGGCTTTGACTTTAAAGACCCTTGGCGCGGAGGTCTATATCACCGGGAGCAACCCCCTCTCCACCCAGGATGATGTGGCGGCGGCCCTGGTTAAGGCGGGGGTGGCCGTTTTCGCCTGGTACGGGGCGACGGAAGAAGAGTATTTCCGGCATTTGGCCGCGACTTTACAGGCGGGCCCGGAGTTTATCATTGACGACGGGGGGGATCTGACCTGCCTCTTACATACCACTTGCCGCCAGTTCCTGCCCGGGGTGGCCGGGGGCTGTGAGGAGACCACCACCGGGGTCCGGCGCCTGCGGGCCATGGCCGGCCGCGGCGAACTGGCCTTCCCCATGGTGGCGGTGAACGACGCCTACTGCAAATACCTTTTTGATAACCGTTACGGGACAGGCCAGTCCACCTGGGACGGGATTATGCGCACCACCAACCTGGTGGTGGCCGGTAAGACCGTGGTGGTGGCCGGGTACGGGTGGTGCGGTAAAGGCGTGGCCATGCGGGCCAAAGGGCTCGGGGCGCGGGTGATTGTCTGTGAGGTTGATCCCATCCGGGCACTGGAAGCCCTGATGGACGGTTTTCAGGTCATGCCGTCCCTGGAGGCGGCCAGGCACGGTGATATATTCATTACCGTCACCGGAAACACCCGGGTTTTCCACGGGGAGCATTACAAGGTGATGAAAGACGGGGCGCTCCTGGCCAATGCCGGCCATTTCGACGTGGAAATCGATAAAAAAGACCTGCAAGCGGCGGCGGAAAAAGTCAGCGAAGTCCGGAAAGACATCAAGGAATACCTCTTCCCGGACGGCCGGCGCCTTTACTTATTAAGCGAAGGGCGGCTGGTAAACCTGGCGGCCGGCGACGGCCATCCGGTGGAGATTATGGACCTCTCCTTCGGTCTGCAGGTTCTATCCGTTTTACACCTGAAGGAGGAAGGGAGCAGGCTGGCTCCTGGGGTGCACCCCGTCCCGGCGGAGGTTGACCGGACCGTGGCCCGTCTGGCTCTGGCCGCTGCGGGGGTGGAGATTGACACCCTCACCGGTGAACAGGAAAAGTATCTGTCCCAGTGGACAACTGAATAAAGGGGGATGGCAGCTTTGCGTACCATTCTGATTCGGGGCGGTTGGGTTTTGCCCCTTTCCGAGGGCGGGAAACCCTTGCGGGACGGGATGGTTAAGATTACCGGCAATAAGATTGCCGCGGTCGGCCCCTGGCGGGAGCCGGTGAAAGAGACGGAGCCGTACGAAGTGATCGACGCCCGGGACCGGCTGGTGATGCCGGGGTTGATCAATACCCATACCCACGCGGCCATGGTTCTGTTCCGGGGGGTCGCCGATGACCTGCCGTTGATGACCTGGTTGAAAGAGAAGATTTGGCCCCTGGAAGCGCGGCTCACTGCGGAACATGTCTACTGGGGGACCCGGCTGGCCATTAACGAGATGTTACTCTCCGGAACCACCACCTTTGCGGATATGTACTTCTTCCTTGAAGAAGAGGCGCGGGCGGTGGAAGAAACCGGGATCCGTGCGGTTCTTTCCCGCGGCCTCATCGGCCTGGACGAACAGGCGGAGAGGAACCTGGAAGAAGCGGTTGTCCAGGCCAGGGAATGGCGGGGACGGGCCGGGAACAGGATCACAATGATGCTGGGGCCTCATGCCCCCTATACCTGCCCGCCGGCCTTCCTCAAGGAGGTGGTGGCCGCGGCCAAACAGTACAACTTGGGGATCCATATCCACCTGGCGGAAACCGCTGACGAACTGGTGGAGATCGGGAAGGAATACGGGAAAAGGCCCGTCGCCTACCTGGCCGAGCAGGGGCTTTTTAGCCGCCCGGTTCTGGCGGCCCATGCCGTCTGGCTGGACGACGGGGAGATCTCTTACCTGGCCCGGCAAAAGGTGGCCATCGCCCACAACCCTTCCAGCAATATGAAGCTGGCCAGCGGGATCGCCCCCGTACCCAAGCTTCTGGAGGCGAAAATCCCGGTGGGATTGGGGACGGACAGCGCCGCCAGTAACAACCGGCTGGATATTTTCACGGAGATGCGCACCGCCGCCTTGCTCCATAAGGTGCAGGCCAACGACCCGACGGTGATCCCTGCGGAAACCGCCTTAAAGATGGCGACGCTCTATGGCGCCCGGGCGCTAGGCTTGGGTGACGTAACCGGCAGCCTGGAACCGGGGAAAAATGCCGACCTGATCATGCTCGACTTGGAGAAAAACCACCTGACGCCGTTACATGACCCGGTTTCCCTGGTGGTTTATGCCGCCCGGGGCAGCGATGTCAACGACGTGATGGTCAACGGCGAGTGGTTGGTAAGAGACAAGAGATTTGTCCGTTGGGACGAGGAGGAAGTGATCCGGGAGGCCACCCGTTGTGCTGAGCTTTTGGTTAAAAAATAGTAAAAGATATAGTAATTTTGAGTAATGCGGCAAGAAATAAGGATAATTGCCGTGAATGCCCTGGCACGGCTTTTTATCCCTTTTGATGTTTAATGCATGCTCTGGTAATATTAAAGTACAGTCTTTGGTTTTGGGTAAAAACCAAAGACTGAGAGCTTCACTTTGAAGCTAGGCGCCGGCGGATAGGTGATCGGCTCGCCCTACTCTTGACCACGCCGGCAGTCAGAGTAGGTAGGAAGTGTTGTCGGAACGTGTTAGGACGACGTGCAACGCTACTATTTTAAGCCACCGAAAGGTGGCCTTTTTTTTGTTCTTTTCCGCCGGAAGGCGGCTTTTTTTATCTTTTTTTTATTTCAACCCGGCGGGAAACCGCTTTGTAGTTGGGCGGAGCGGCCGGTGAAATATAAATAGCCATAATCAAGAGTGAAAACGGGATCTAGGGAAGATTTACCGGGATAAAGGAAATTACCCGGCGGAAAAAAGGCCAGACAACAATGGACAGCCCAACATATTGACCTTATAATGTTAATAGTCACTACATATTGTATCACAAAGCGACGGGGTTGAGACAGGAGCGAGAAAAATGCGTTGCCCCTATTGTGCCCACCCGGAAAGCCGGGTTGTTGACTCCCGGCCAGTGGAAGAAGGGATGACAATCAGGCGCCGGCGTGAGTGCCTGCAATGCGAAAAAAGGTTTACCACTTATGAACGGCTGGAACAAGAACCTTTGATTGTCATTAAAAAAGACGGGCGCAGGGAACCCTTTGACCGGCAAAAGATCCTGAACGGCCTTTTAAAGGCTTGTGAAAAACGGCCCCTCTCCTTCGCCACTCTGGAACAACTGGTGACCAGCGTGGAACAGGCCGTTCGCAACCGGATGGAGAACGAGGTCCCCAGCACCGTTATTGGGGAATTGGTTATGGAACAACTGAAAGCCGTTGATGAAGTGGCCTATGTCCGTTTTGCCTCTGTTTACCGGCAGTTTAAAGATATTGACATTTTCATGGAGGAGTTGGAAAACCTCTTAAGCGCGCGGACAAAACGGAAAGATTAGTTGGTTTGGCTAGGAAGATTAGTAAGATAAGAGTAGCAAGACTGGAAGTAGAGAGGAGTGGACTGATGGGCGGCATGCAGGAGTTGTTATCGCAGGAACCGGAAGTAAGGGAAATGACCGGGAAGGACCGGGTTTCGACGGCGCCTCCGCCTTTTTCTCCGGGGCATGGAAATGTTTTCCGTTCGATCCAGAAAAGGGACGGGAGAATCGTTGAATTTGACATGAAGAAGATCGCCGACGCCATTTTCAAGGCGGCCCGGGCTATTGGGGGCGAAGACCGCCAACTGGCGGAAGAATTGGCGCTGGTGGTCACCCATTACCTGGCGAAGACGAAAGGCCCTGGGATCCCCACGGTCGAGGAGGTACAGGATGCCGTGGAAAAGGTGCTGATCGAGACGGGCCACGCCCGGACCGCCAAAGCCTACATCCTTTACCGCGACTGGCGGACCCGGCTCCGGGAGACCAAATCCGAGTTGATGGATGCGGTCGAAGAGATCCTCATCGAAACAAACCGGGAGAACGCGAATATCGGGAATTCCCCCTCCGCCAAGATGTTGCAGATTGCTTCCGCGGCCAGTAAAAGGTATTACCTCTACCGGCTGCTCCCGGAGGAGTTTTCCCAGGCGCACCAGGAAGGGGATTTGCACATCCATGACCTGGATTTTTACGGGAAGACCCTGACCTGTATCCAGATTCCCCTGGGCAAGTTGTTACAGGAAGGCTTTGATAACGGCCATGGCTATATCCGCCCGCCAAAACGGCCGGCGTCGGCCGCAGCCTTGGCCGCCATCATCCTGCAGAGCTCACAGAATGATATGCACGGCGGGCAATCCTTTGCCTTCTTCGACAAGGATATGGCCCCCTTTGTCAAAGGTGCGTCGGAGGATGAGGTTTACCAGGCAATGGAGGCTTTGATCTACAACCTCAACTCCATGCACAGCCGGGCCGGGGCGCAGGTCCCGTTCAGCAGTATCAACCTGGGGACCGATACCTCTCCGGAAGGCCGGATGATCACCCGTGCGCTCTTGCTCGCCCACGAACGGGGGTTGGGGCGCGGGGAGACACCGATCTTCCCCAATATTATCTTCCGGGTGAAGAAAGGGGTTAACCTCGACCCGGGCGACCCCAACTACGACCTTTTCCAATTGGCGATCCGGACCGCCTCCCGGCGGCTTAATCCGACCTTTTCCTTTATGGACAGCACCTTCAATGCGCCATACGGCGACGAGGTCAGCTACATGGGCTGCCGTACACGGGTAATTGCCAACCGCCACGGCCCGGAGATCTCCACCGGCCGCGGCAACCTCTCCTTCACCACGGTGAACCTGCCCCGCTTGGCGATCCTGGCCAAAGGGGACTTGGAATTATTCTACCATAAACTCGACCGGATGCTGGAGTTGACCGCCAGGCAGCTTTACCACCGTTTCCGGTTGCAGTCCAAGCTGAAAGTGAAGGACATGCCGTTCTTGATGGGTCAGGGCCTCTACCTGGATTCGGAGAAACTGCGGCCCGACGATCCAATTGCGCCTGTGATCAAACACGGGACCCTTTCCGTCGGCTTTATCGGGCTGGCGGAGACCTTGACCGCTCTGACCGGTTTCCACCACGGCGAGGATCCGGCAGCCCACCGGCTGGGACTGGAGATTGTCAGCCACATGCGCCGGCGGATCGATGAATTTGCCGATGAGTATGACCTGAACTTTACGCTCCTGGCCACCCCGGCCGAGGGACTTTCCGGGCGCTTCGTGGCTATGGACCGCTCCCGGTTCGGGGTGATCAATGGGGTTACCGATAAGGAGTATTATACCAACAGTTTTCATGTGCCGGTCAGCCATGAGACCAACTGTTACCAGAAGATCTCTCTGGAAGGGCCTTTCCACCGGCTAACCAATGCCGGCCACATCACCTATGTGGAACTGGATGCGCCGCCGGAACATAATGTGGAGGCGGTGGAGGCCATCATCAGGCATATGGCCGCCTGTGACGTGGGGTACGCGGGGATCAATTTCCCGGTGGACGAATGTCATGCCTGCGGCTATCACGGGATTTTCCCGGGCGATTGCCCCTCTTGCGGTTCGGGCTTTGTCCGCCGCGTCCGGCGGATCACCGGTTACCTTTCGACGATCGACCGGTTTAACGATGCCAAACGGGCCGAACTGGCCGATAGAAAAGCCCATTTTTTCCAGTAAGGGCGTGATGGTGAGGTAAGATGTCTATCGGGAGCAGGGAGCGGTTTTTCTCCCGGCTCTTCCCCGGGGAGGAATGGCGAAGGGGAAAGGAATACGGGCGGGAAGGGCTGATTAGCGGGGCCTGTTACGGCGAGGGCGTCTGGCAAGGGACGGTAATTGGCGCCCTTGGCCGTTACCGGGTGCGGGTTAAACGCAAGCGCGGCGGGTGGCGGATGAGCTGTTCCTGCCCGTCCCGGGAAGGCCGCTGCCGGCATGCTGCCGCCCTTTTATCTTACTGGCTGCGGGAACCGGAAGCCTTTGCGCCCATAGCGGAGGTGCGCCGGCAGTTGGAAGGCCTCTCCCGGCGCGAAGCCGTGGCCCTCCTGCAGTTGATAGCGGAGGAAGAAGGGGAGTTGCTCCGGCGGCTTTTGGCCGGCCGGAAAGGAAAAGAGGGGAAAAAGCGGGTTCCCCTGGAAAAACTCCTCCGTCTCGTCAGGTATCTGGGGCTGGACACCGGGGCGCCCTGGCGCAGCCGGCAGGCCTGGGAGGAACGGTGGTATAACCTCCTCCTGGCAGTGGAGGAGGAATTGCGGGCCGGCTCCGGCGAGAGCAAAAAGAAGGCCTGGGAAGGGCTGCTCCTCTTAACCGAAAAGTTGCTGGATTTTATCGCCGGTTTTTCCCTGGAGACCGCGGCCGCCGGGTATCTCCTCCGCTTGCTTGAAATCCTCTCTGCTTACGCGGGGGAGGGGATGGGGATCCCGCAGCCGGTAGCCGCAGGGATCCTCGGTTTTTACCTGCGGTCCCCGTTGACTGCCGGGGAGGAAAATCGTTTCCGCACCTTTCTTTGCCGGTTGGCCATAGCCGCAGGCAAGGAGGTTTTTTCTTTACCCCGGTTTTCTTCTTTGGCCGGGGAAAAAGCTTGCCACTGCGCAATAGAAGGGCAGTTGCCGGTGGTCCGGTGGGTGCGCCTCGCCGGGGAATTATGGCCGCCCGGGAGCGAAGGTTTTCCGGCCCTGGCCGGCTGGTGTTTGGAGGATTACCGGCGGCTTCTCCCGCTTCTCGATTTTTTGGAAGAAAAGGAAGCGTACGGGGAGGCGAAAACCCTGTTGCAAGCAGGAGCGGATCTTTTTGCCGGCCCCGGCGGCCGCTACCTTTACCGCCTGCGGTTGGCTGCGCTGCACCGGGCTTTGGGCGAGGAGAAGGAAGCTCTTTATCTTGAACATCTCAATTTCACGGAGCGCCCGGGGAGAGAAGAATATTTCCGCCTGCAGAGGCTGGCGGTTAAAATTGGGGAATGGTCCCGGATCAAGCCCGGGGTCTTCCGGGCGCTGGCTGAAAAAACTCCCGCACTCTACCGGGAACTTGCGGCCCTGGAGGCTGGAAATTTTCCTGGCCCCCCTTGAATCCCGCGGGGGCTTGTGTTAGAATAGTGCTGTGTGGGTAAAAAAGTCAGGCCGGTGTAGCTCAATCGGCAGAGCAGCTGATTTGTAATCAGCAGGTTACCGGTTCAAGTCCGGTCGCCGGCTCCAGTCTTCATCATCCTGCGGACAGGAACCGCGCCCCGGTGGGCGGCGGATGATCCTGCCGGCTTCTGTTTCCCGCTGGCCGCGCAGAAACGCGCATAAAGGCGGGTAATTTTTATTTCCACCTTTTTCCGGTGTTTGCCGGCGCCCCCGGCGCCTGTTTCCGCGGCCACGGGGGAGGCGCAACCCGGCCTGCCTTGCCCTTTCTCTTTTTCCATGATATGATTAATATGTAAACACCCGCTAATACTTCCCGGATTAGCACAGGAGGGAATAAAAAATGGTCAAACGCCTGCTTGTTCTCTCGGCTTCCATTGGCGCCGGGCATTTGAAGGCTGCAGAGGCCGTATGTGGGGCTTTTAAGGACTGTTACCCGGAGAGAGAAGCTGTTCACGTGGATTTTTTGAAATATTGCGACCCGGTGGTCAGCAAGCTCCTGGAGGAATCCTATTATTTCCTCACCAGCCGGATGGCCTGGGTCTACGGGTTCATATATGAAAAGGAAAGGCGCCGCCCGGAACCGTTGATCAAAAAGGAGCAGGTGTTGTTGGCCCTTGGGAAGTATAAGAAGTTTCTCGATGAATACCAGCCGGATCTGATTGTCAGCACCCATTTCTTCCCCGCGGCGGTGGTTTCTTATTATTACCCCAAATATCCCGTGCCGAACGGGGTCATCCTTACCGATTACGCCAGCCATCCGATGTGGGTCTACCCCCATGTGGGCCGGTATTTTGTGGCCTGCCAGGAGATGGTCGATGAACTCTGGACCTACGGGGTTGACAGGGAGAAGATCAAGGTGACAGGGATTCCGGTCCGGCCGGAATTCGGCATCACCCTCTCCCCTGCCGAACTGCGGGCGGAAAAAGGGTTGCCGCCGGACCGGCCGGTGATCCTGGTGATGAGCGGAGGCAATGCCATCGGCCCGCTCATGGAGGTCCTGGAGGTTTTAAACCGCGTCAGGGAAGACTTTACCGCGGTGGTGATTACCGGGAAAAATGAGAAGACCCGGCGGGAGTTGGCGGAGGCAAGGGAGAATTTCCATTTCACCCTCCATCTCCCGGGTTATGTGGATGATATGTATAAATGGATGCGCCTGGCCGATTTCTTAATCTCCAAGGCCGGTGGGCTCACGGTCTCCGAGGCTTTAGCCGTAGGCCTGCCAATGCTGGTGGTCCGCCCCACCCCCGGCCAGGAAGAGGCCAATACCGAGTTTTTGCTGAAGGCGGAGGCCGGGTATTACCTGAAGGATCTGGAGGACCTGGAACCGGTGGTCCGGGAGCTGTTGAAAGACCCGGTAAAACTCGGCCAGTTGCGGGAGAACGCGGCCAAGCTTGGAAAGCCCGGCGCCGCTAGGGAGATAATTAAAGAATTGGTAAAACTGGAAGAAACAGCAGAGAAAATTCCTTGCTCAACTTCGCGGGATTTGTTATAATAAAACAATAGGATGGCCGCAAAGCCGCGTCCGGAACGCGGAGAGGCGGAAGGATTTTCTGTAGGCCAAAATACCAGTGGCTTCTGAGACCGTCGGCGGTGACGGTCTTTCCAATATTTGCCCTTCTCTATGATGGGTGGACACGCCCGCCCGTGCCCGCGCAATTACAGAAAAACCATGGAAAAATTGGAGGTGTTTTTTTTATTGTCCAGGCGTGACAAAATCTCCATAATCCCGTTGGGGGGATTGGGAGAAATAGGCAAGAATATGCTGGCCGTGGAGTATAAAAACGAGATCCTGGTTATCGATGCCGGGCTGATGTTTCCTGAAGAAGAAATGCTCGGGATTGACCTGGTCATCCCGGATATCACCTATTTGGTGGAGAATAAAAAGAAGATTAAGGGCTTGATTTTAACCCACGGCCACGAAGATCATATCG
>LSQX01275225.1_pt2 | contig 15562 bp, 12 predicted proteins | sample 654561 | NCBI WGS metagenome assembly LSQX01 (sample SAMN04489861, study PRJNA283612) | anaerobic digester metagenome | isolation source: 4 biogas reactors fed with cattle manure at either 37C or 55C with and... | place: Denmark: Kongens Lyngby | collected 2014 | reverse complement strand
GGGAAGCTTACTCTCGGGGGCTATCTTCCCGGTTTCAATCTGCTCTGCCAGTTGCCGGGCAATCTGTTGATACAATGGAACGGAAGCATCTCGGTTAAGGCGTACCGATACGCTATTTAGCATATGGATATACCTCCTTATTGACCAATACACAGGCTAAATGCTATACTACAAATGAAAAGCATGGTGGTAACCACCCCGCATAAGTTGCGGCGGACCCCAGGCCCCGGCGGATGTATCGCTACACTTAGCTTAACTCACTGCCGGGAGAAAGTAAAGGAGGTTTTCTTAGTGCAAGAACCATGTGCGTCTAGTGAGAGCTTGACCCAGATGTTCCGCGGCGGTGTAATTATGGATGTAACTGACGCCGGGCAGGCAACAATAGCCCAAGAGGCCGGTGCCTGTGCGGTGATGGCGCTGGAGCGGGTTCCAGCGGATATTCGCCGTGATGGCGGGGTGGCCCGCATGTCCGATCCGAAGATGATCAAGGCCATCAAGAAGGCCGTGAACATACCGGTAATGGCCAAGGTACGCATCGGGCACTTTGTTGAAGCGCAGATCTTACAAGCGCTAGAGATTGATTATATAGACGAGAGCGAAGTTCTTACTCCTGCCGATGAGAAATACCATATTGATAAAACCAAATTCAAGGTGCCTTTTGTCTGCGGAGCGCGGAATTTAGGCGAAGCCCTAAGAAGGATAGCTGAAGGGGCGGCTATGATCCGTACCAAAGGCGAAGCCGGTACCGGTAACATCGTAGAGGCGGTGCGTCATCTGCGGACGGTAAACGAAGGAATAGCCAAGCTCCAAGGGCTAGGCAAGGCCGAACTGGTGGCCCAAGCCAAAGAAATGGGAGCACCGTTAGAATTAATTGAGTATGTGGCCAAAGAAGGCCGCCTTCCGGTAGTGAACTTTGCTGCCGGGGGTGTAGCCACCCCGGCCGATGCCGCCCTCATGATGCAGTTGGGGGCCGACGGAGTTTTTGTGGGTTCGGGCATCTTTAAATCCAGCAATCCGGAAAAACGGGCCCGGGCCATCGTTAAAGCCGTGGCCCATTACAACGAACCGGCTGTTTTGGCTGAAGTTTCCGCTGACCTGGGCGAGCCCATGCCTGGCATGGATATCACCACCCTATCGGCCGAGAACCGGTACTCAGAGCGGGGCTGGTGAATTATTAGGACAAGAAAACCGGCAAGACGGCCCCTGAAGGCTTGTCTTGCCGGTTGTGTTTTCCAAGTTCTATCAGTTGGGGATATGCAAGGCGATCTTGTCCACAGCCAGGGCAGCTTCGGCCATGGCTTCGCTGACGCTGGGATGGGGGTGGATGGTAGCGGTAAGTTCTTCCACGGTGGCCTCCAGCTTCAGAGCCAGGGCGGCCTCGGCGATGAGTTCGGTGGCGTGGGGTCCTAAGATATGGACTCCTAAGATTTCGCCGTAGCGCTCATTGGCAATTACTTTGATAAACCCATCCAGACCTTCAATGAGGGCTTTGCCGTTAGCGATCAGAGGGAAGCGGCCGACCTTGATCTTATAGCCGGCTTCCAGAGCTTGTTTTTCCGTAAGGCCTACGCTGGCCGCCTCCGGCTGGGTGTAAATACAGGACGGGACCGTCTTATAATCTATTGATTTTCTAGTCCCCAGGGCATTTTCTGCGGCCACAACGCCTTCGGCAAAAGCCACGTGGGCCAGCATAACTCCGCCGACAGCATCGCCCACGGCGTAAATTCCAGGCACAGAAGTTTGCATGTATTCATCCACCGTGATCCGGGCCCGTTCCATCTGTATGCCTGCTTCTTCCAAGCCCAGACCGGAAGTGGCCGAACGACGCCCAACAGCGGCCAAGACGTTGCTAACAGTAAACTCCAGCTCTTTATCTGGAGTCTTTACTTTAGCTGTTACACCGCCTGCTGCCGGCTCACAACTTAACACCTGGGAAGAGGTGTAGATTTCTATTCCTAAAGAGGTCAAACGGTTCTTTATTCCTTCCGTCAGCTCTTCGTCCATAGTCGGGAGAATCTGGGGCAACATTTCTACCACGATACACTTGGTTCCCAGTGTCTGATAAACCGAAGCCAGCTCGACCCCGATGACACCACCGCCGATAATAAGCAGGCTGTTCGGGACTTCTGGCAGGGACAAAGCGGCATCGCTGTAAATTACTTCCGGTAAATCCAAGCCCGGAAGCGGCAACTGCACCGGCTCCGATCCGGTAGCGATGATAATCCGATCGGCAGTGAGCTTGGTCGTCTGGCCGTCTGCGTCGGTTACAATTACCGAATTGCTCCCGTCAAGACGAGCAGCTCCCGTTATTACTTGACAGTTAGCTTTCCTCAGGAGAAAACCCACTCCTGTTACCAACCGTCGCACTATCTGCTGACGGCGCTTCTGTAGTGCCGGCCAGTCCACGGACACATTCTCTGCCTTCAGGCCGATTCGTGCTCCACGCAGAATAGTCTGGTACAACTCAGTAGTATTAAGGAGCACCTTGGTGGGGACGCAGCCAACATTAAGGCAGGTCCCTCCTAAGGCCTTCTTTTCCACCAGGGTCACTTCGGCACCGAGTTGAGCGGCCCGCAGCGCGGCCACGTAGCCACCGGGACCGCCGCCAATAACAAGCACTTTCACGTTCATTCCTCCTAGAATAAAGCTGGCATATGGTAATTATAACCCAATTTGGTCTATTGTGGGACATAATATTTGGGTTCTGAATTTAGAGCATTAGTGCCGGCTCTTCCAGAAAGGCCTTGATCAAGGACAGGAACTCGGCGGCTATGGCCCCGTCCAGGAGACGATGGTCGGCTGATAGACTTAGGGTCATCATTGGCTTTACTACCACAGCACCGTTTTCCACCACTGGTTTGTCAGCAATACGGCCTACGCCTAAGATAGCACTCTCCGGCTGATTAATAATCGGGGTAAAACTATCGATACCGTACATGCCTAAATTAGTAACGGTAAAGGTGCCACCGGCGATGTCTTCGGGAGAAAGCTTGTTTTCCCGAGCTCTGGTGGCCAAAGCACGGATTTCCAGTCCCAGGGCGTACAAGGTTTTTTGATCGGCGTTTTTCACCACCGGAACAATCAGCCCCTTAGCCAAAGCTACGGCAATACCCACGTTGATATAGCTGTGATATACTATTTCTTCATCTACGAGCGAAGCATTGGCCAAGGGGAACTGACGCAGGGCTCGGGCGGCAGCCAGAACCACCATGTCGTTGTAGGATATTTTGCGGTCTTGGGCTTTGTAGGCGGCGTAAACAGCCTGAGCCCGGGACATGTCCACTTCCATGGTGTAAGTTACGTGCGGTGCCACCCGCTTGCTTGCGGCCATGCGCTCGGCAATAATCTTGCGCACCCCAACTAAGGGTTCCCGGCGGTCGTTGTCTTCTCTGCTGGCAGCTAACAGGGCGGAAAAGACATCTTCTTTGCCTATGCGACCGGCCACTGCCAGTTTGGTCAAGTCTACGCCCAGCTCCTTGGCTAGTTGCTCTGCTACCGGTGTGACCCGCGCTTTTGAGGCGGGACCGGTTTCTTCGGCTGCTTCAACTGTGGCAGCAGCTTTGTTCGCCTCCAAGTAAGCTAGCACGTCCCGTTCTACAATGCGCCCGTCAGTTCGTGTCGGCTTGATCAAAGTTAAGTCCACTCCGCGGTCACGAGCCAGTTTCTTGGCCGCCGGGGAAGCCTTCAGGTCTTGGGTAGGTGTTGCTACGGCTTTCTGGGGTGAGCAGGTGGGTTTAACCGGGGCCGGTGTAGCCGCTTCTTTAGACTGTGTTGGCACAGCCCGATCTTCCCCTTCCGGCAACGGCTCATGAGCAGCGGCCAAAATGGCTACTGCCGTTCCCACCGGTACGGCGTCGCCTTCTGGAACAATGATTTTTCGTAGTATGCCCTCAGCCAGGGCTTCCACTTGGTTAGTTATTTTATCAGTTTCCACCTCAAAAAGAGGATCGCCTTTTTTTACTATATCGCCAACATTCTTCAACCAACCGGTAACAGTACCTTCGGTCATGGTGAGACCCAGTTTAGGCATGGTAACAGTGTATGCCATGGTGTTCGGCTTCCTCTCCTTTCATGAATTAGTTTGGCCTGGTTGTGAGCGATAAGGCTCGAACAACAAAACTGGCTCTAGTGCAGCATCATATCTGGTAGCCATGTAGAAAGTGCTGGGAAAAATGTGATACAAAGCAGGGCTACTATGGAAGCCAGAACAAAGGGAATGACGGCTTTTGAGATATCGTCCATGGATATCTGTGCGATATTGGCTCCCACATAAAGGTTGACGGCTACCGGCGGCGTGATCTGACCGATGGCCAAGTTCACCGTCATCATGATACCGAACCAAACTGGATCCCAACCAAAGTGAGCCATGATCGGCATCAAGACGGGTAGAAGCAGGTAGTATATGGAAATCGCATCAAGCAGCATTCCGGCTACAAAGAAGATGAGGTTGATGATCATAAGGAGTATATATTCGTTTGATGCCAAGGCAATGGCTGTCTGCGATATTTTTTCCACCACGCCTAAAGTGGTCATGGCCCAGCCAAAAATGCCGGCCAGTGACACTACTAACATTACAACGGCCGAGGAGACAGCGGAGTCTACCAACAGTTGCAAGAGATCTTGGAACGTTAAGGTCCGATAGATGAAAAAGCCCACAAAGAGCCCGTAAAAGACAGACACGGCTGCCGCTTCAGTGGGAGTGAAGATACCGCCGTAAATTCCCCCGAGGATAATGAGCGGTGCAATGAGGCCCCAAACGGCTTCTTTGAAGGCCACCCAGATTTCCCGAGCAGTGCCGAAGCGGTCGCCTTTGTAACCACAGGCTAAGGAAATCAAGACAGCGGCCAAAATAAGAAACAGGCCCACCACAATACCGGGAATAATACCGGCGACAAAGAGCTCGCTAATGGAAGCGCCAGTGATTACACCATATACGACGAAGGCAATGCTGGGGGGGATAATAATGGCAATACCGCTGGAAGCAGAGACTAGAGCAGCGGCAAAATCTTTCTTGTAACCCATGTTAACCATGCCTGGAATTAAGATGGTACCTAAAGCGGCCACAGTTGCCGGGCCGGAACCTGATACAGCGCCCCAAAATATGGCCGTAATTACGGTAACTACGGCTAAGCCGCCTGGAACGGGACCCACCAACAAGGCAACCAAGTGGACAATCTTGTCAGAGATTTTGGCTTTACCCATGATTACGCCTGCCAAAATAAAGAACGGGATAGCCAAAAGTGAGAACTTAGATATATTGGCAAAAAATACAGGGGCGAACATCTGCGTACCTAATCCGGTAAGGGAGATTACGCTCATGGCTGCTACACCCAAAGAGACGGCAATAGGCACGCGAAGAAAGATGAGAACAAAAAAGATTATTAGCAGTAATGCCCCGGGACTCATACCTAAGGCCACAGGAGCACCTCCTCTCTAAACTAGTGCTGCTCTTGATTCGAAAGCAACTTAAAATCTGAGATGGTTGCTTGTATTGCACGCAGTATCATTATGAGAGCTCCGAAGGGTACGGCCAACCCGAACCACCACATGGGAAGTGCCATGGAGTAGGTGACCATTTTGTTCTTATATTCTTGAACCACAAGCCCGATGCCTTGGTTAAACAGTAAAACAAACAAAGCCACAGAGCAGATACCACCAAAAATCACCGCGGCTTTTTGCCAGCGCAGCGGTAGGTGATTAACTACCAACTCTACGCCAAGATGGGCTTTTTTTCTAAAGGCAATGGCACCGCCCAAGACGGTGATCCACACAAACAAGTTGACAATCAGCTCTTCTGTAAAAGCCAAGGATCCGTCGGTGAGATAGCGTACAAGAACGTTGGCAAAGGCCAAAGCGGCCATGAAGAAGAGGAGAAAGGCACAGATGTACTCTTCGATTTTATCGAGCACCTTCAACAACTAACACCCCCTTGAAGTGTGAGCGGGGCACCGGGTGCTGTGCACCCAGCACCCCGCTTGTGCCATTTAGGGTTACTTTAGTGACTTTGCAATAGCTTCCTCGAATGCGGTTACGATTTCTTTACCAACCTTCTCAGAGGCATATTTCTCATAGACGGGTGCTGTTTTCTCTCTGAAAGGCTCCAGTTCTTCAGGCGAAAGGTCAGTGACTTCCACGCCCTTGTCTTTAAGGAGCTGGATACCTTCGTCAATGCTCTTACGGCTAAGTTCGATCTCCCAAGCCATGGCATCTTTGGCAGCTTTCTCGATTTGCTCTTGAATGTCGGCGGGGAGACTGTTCCAGACGTCTTTGTTTACTGCTACTACGAGAGCATCATAGGAATAGTGCCAGTTAGTCAGGTACTTTTGCACTTCGTAAATCTTGTTGGGCACAATAACACCGGCAATTGGGTTTTCCTGGCCGTCGATGGTCCCCTGCTGCAGAGCTGTAAAGACCTCGCCCCAGTTCATAGAAATGGCATTGGCACCTAGTGCACGCATGATGTCGATGTAGATAGGGGTAACCACGCGCATCTTAAGACCCTTGAGATCGTCCGGTGTCTTGACGGTATGCTTGTTGTTGGTAACTTCGCGGAAGCCGTTTTCGCCGTAAGCGAGACCTACCATGTTGTACTCTTCCATGCTCTTGAGCAGCTGCTCACCGCCGGCGGAAGAGGTTGCAGCATCAACCGCTTCATAGGTCGGGAACAAGAAAGGTAATGAGAAGACGTCGAACTCAGGGATGGTCGGCGCAATGTTAATGGTGGAGTTAACCATGAAGTCGATGGCACCGCTTTGCACCATCTCGGCCTGACGCATCTGGTCACCGCCGGTGAGCATGGCATTAGGATACACTTTCACATTGACTTTGCCGTCGGTATATTCTTTGACCAGCTCGGCAAACTTGTTCCCGCCCTGGCCCCAAATGGTCTCGTTGGATACGTTCATGGTAAGCTTGTACTCGTCTTTTAGTTTTGCGTCTGACCCACTCGGTTGTTCGGCCGGTTTAGTGCAGCCAACAGCTGTCAGTACCAGTGCCAGAAGAAGGGAAACAGCAACGATACGAATAACTGTTCTGTTCATGAGCTACGCCCCCCACAAGAGGGCTACACCTCCCTAAATAAGATCATTAGAAACCGAATCTACAGCTATCTTTTGATATCGAACCCCCTGGTTACCACCTCAGTTGTACTTGCGCTCTCACCCCTTTCAGCATTGCTCCCTGCTAATTACGGAAAAAGCTCAGCAGATTTCCCGGACTGCTTTAACAATATCTTCCACCTGGGGCAGCATCAACGGCTCCAGCGCCGGGCTGAAGGGGATGGGAACGAAATCGGCGCCGATTCGCTTAATCGGGCCGTCCAGGTAGTCGATAAGCTCTTCGGCCACAATGGCGGCCACTTCAGATCCGACACCACCGTTTTTGGTGGCTTCGTGGGCAATGACCAGGTGCTTGGTCTTTTTGATCGATTCAAACAGTGTTTCTTTGTCGATGGGAACGATAGTTCGAAGATCGATGACTTCGGCTGATATGCCGTCGTTTGCCAGTTGTTCAGCTGCTTCAATGGCTTTGTGTAGCATAATGGAATAAGAAACGATGGTGACATCGGTACCTTCTCGCACCACGTTGGCTTTGCCAATGGGGGTGAGGAACTCCTCTTCGGGGACCGGTCCTTTCTTGCCAAAGAGGTCCTTGTTTTCGAAGTAGAGCACGGGGTTGTCATCGCGGATGGCGGCTTTGAGCAGGCCCTTGGCATCGGCCGGATTCGACGGAATAACTACCTTGAGCCCCGGCACGTGAACGAACCAGGACTCCAAACTTTGCGAGTGTTGGGCGGCGGCGGACCGGGCGGCGCCGTCAGGAGCTCTAAGCACCACCGGTACTGTACACTGGCCACCGAACATGTAGCGGACTTTGGCCATTTGGTTTACCACTTCGTCCATGGCGACAGTGATAAAGTCGACAAAGTGCATATCTACCACCGGGCGCATGCCGGCTAGGGCAGCCCCAACACCAGCCCCGACAATAGCTGTTTCCGAAATCGGCGTATCCCGGACCCGGTCAAAACCGAACTGCTGCGGCAGGCCCCTAAATTGTCCGAAGATACCGCCCTGGCGGGCAATGTCTTCGCCCATCAGAAATACGCGCTGATCGCGGGCCATCTCTTCAGCCATGGCTTCCATGGTGGCTTGGGAAAAGGTGATTTCTCTCATACGGCCTCACCACCTTCTACATACAAATCTTCAAACAGCTCGGTTGGCTGCGGATACGGACTCTGGCGGGCAAAATCTATTGCTGCTTCAATGGCTGCTTCTACTTTAGCTTCGATTTCTTCCAAGTCTTTTTCCGTGAGGGAGTTGGTGGTAAGCACGGCCTGTTTGAAGTTCTTTAAGGGATCGTTAGAGTCAAATTGTTCCTGTACTTCTTCTTTAGTTCGATACATTTCCGGGTCACCGACAAAGTGCCCCTTAATGCGGTAGGTCTTGGCCTCCAAGAGTGTCGGTCCGCCGCCGTCGCGGGCTCTTTCCACGGCGGCTTGGGCAGCTTCGTAAACGGCAAATACATCGTTTCCGTCCACTACTACGCCGGGAATACCGTAGCCGATAGCTCGATCGGAAATGTTCTCCACCGAAGTAGTAGTCCGATAGGGAGTGGTGGAGGCCCATTGGTTGTTCTCACAGACAAATACTACCGGTAGCTTCCAGGCAGCGGCCATGTTCATACCTTCATGGAAGGTGCCGCGGTTGGAAGCGCCGTCACCGAAGAAACAGACAGATACTTGATCGGTACCGGACAGTTTAGCAGCCAGTCCGGCACCCACGGCTAGATTATAGCCACCGCCCACCACTCCGTTAGCCCCCAGCATACCGATGGAAAAGTCGGCAATATGCATGGAGCCACCTTTGCCTTTGCAGTAGCCGGTGGATTTGCCGAAGATTTCAGCCATCATCCGGTTCAGATCGGCCCCTTTAGCGATGGTATGGCCATGGCCGCGGTGCGTGCTGGTGATATAATCTTTCGGGGACAAATTAGCCATCATGCCAGTGGCTATGGCCTCTTCGCCAATATAAAGGTGGACAAAACCGGGGATTTCTCCGGCGAGAAAGAGGTTGTTGACGTTTTCCTCGAACCGACGAATAGTGTACATAGTCCGATAAAAGTCCAGCAACTGTTCCTTGGAAAAGTCCAAAGTCGACTACACCTCCTGTACAAACTAGTCTTCTGCGGCGCCGGCTCGGGCTCAAGTCGTGAGTGCTGCTCACCGGTTTCGCAGTTAGTTCTAAATGATGCTGCCTAGGCATTCTAGTTTTCAACCATACTACTTAGCAAGGTTCGTGCCAAGGAAACAAAAAAACCATCATGGTCAATAAATGCATTAGGCTGCTTAGATACAACTTCTAAGCAGCCAAAATCTTAGTTGATCTAGAAACCGATAGAGCTGTCCTATTATTGCGCAGGTTCAGCTTTAAGCGGCTGTGAAGCGGCAGTGGCAGCGGCTTGTCAGCCGGTGTGTAATAATAGGACACTGCTCAATAATTGAGCACCAGGCTTAGCCTGCGTGCCAGGCCCTAGCCGGTATTGATGTGGTATTTCTTCAGCTTGTTATAGAGGGTGTTGCGGCTGATCTTGAGCAACCGGGCCGCCAGCGAGATATTGCCATCAGCCGCTTTAAGCGCTCGCTCGATGGCCAGTTGTTCTACTTCTTCAATTGACAAGGGTTTTTCGGCCACTGAGGCCGGAGCCTGTTGCTGGTCAAACAGACGCATTACCTCTTCAGTGGTCACTTCAGAATTCTGGGCGATGTTGACGGCTCTCTCTACCATGTTTTCCAACTGGCGAACATTACCGGGCCAAGAGAAGGAACGCAGGATTTCTAGGGCACCGGGGCTGAAGGAACGCACTTCGCGGTCTAGTTGGCGGCTGATCTTATGGGTTAAGTGTTGTACCAACAGCTCCAAATCGGCACCGCGCTGCCTCAGCGGCGGTATGACAATGGAGAGCACGTTCAAGCGGTAATATAAATCGCGGCGGAAATTTCCTCGCTCTACTTCCTGGACTAAGTTCTTATTAGTGGCCACTATGATGCGAACATCACAGCTAATATAGTGTCTGCCACCTAGCCGCAGAACTCGCCGCTCCTGCAAAACCCGAAGCAGCTTAGCTTGCATATCCAGCGGCATGTCACCGATTTCGTCCAAGAAGATGGTGCCGCCTGAAGCCAGCTCAAACTTACCGGGGCGGCCGCCGCGCGAAGCACCGGTGAAGGCTCCCTCTTCGTAACCAAACAGCTCGCTTTCGATGAGTTCGCGGGGCAAAGCGGCGCAGTTGATGGCTACAAAAGGCCCGTCGCAGTAGCTGCTGGCGTTGTGAATGGCTTGAGCGAACAGTTCCTTACCAGTGCCGCTTTCACCTTCGATCAGGACATTGGAAGAACTTTGAGCCGCTATTTTTGCCAAACGGATAGAATCCATTAGCACTGGACTTTGACCAATAATATCATTGAAGGAAAAATTAGCTTGGGCCCCCACCATTCGGTTCACCATTTTGCGGACTCGCTTGATCTCCCGGAAAGTATCCACCACACCGGTAAGATTTCCATCCTCGTCCCGGATCGGGATGGCAGTCTTGATAAAATGCTTAAGACCGGTGCCAGTCTTCACCATGAATTCTTTGTCCACATAGCCCTGTCCGGTTTCTAGTACAGAAAGAATCACCGGTTTAAAGTCTACGATGTCGGCGATAAACTTGCCCACGGCCGTTTTCGGGTCCACACCTAAGATACGGCCGCCGGTTGCATTCATATAGGTGATAAAGCCATTAACGTCAATAGTAAGAAAACCGTCCGACATGGATTCCACGATAGCTTCCTGGTATTTGTGTTGAAGACGCAGCTCTTCTGTTGCCTGGTACGTGGCCAACCCATTTTCAATTGCCCGGGCAGCGGCCACTACCATACCCAGTGTATGGGGATGTACCTGTTGTAGTGTTCCGGAAACATTGATTACGCCACAGACCGTACCATGAGGGGCCAAAATCGGCGCCGCTGAACAAGCCCAGGGGTGGTGAGCCTGGCAAAAGTGCTCGTTGCCGGCCATTTGCACGGCTACGCCTTCGCGCAGAGCCGTTCCCACGGCTGTGTTGCCCACAGTTTCTTCATTCCACACGGCACCGGGAACAAAGTTCAGACCCAGCCGTGAAGCTGTCAACACCGAAGAATCGCCTTGTACTTCTAGCACCACACCGTCGCTGTCCACCAGCATTACCGCAAAGCCGGAGCCTTCTAAAATGCTGTAGAGGCTGGAGAGAAAAGGCCGAGCTACCTCCAGAAAGTCGGCATTAGTTGCCAAGCGCCTAGCTAGTTCCTTCGAGTCTAATACCTGTTGACAATATCCTTCTTTCGGATCCAGTCCCAGTTCGCGGCAGCGTTGCCACCCAGCCGCTACCATGGGGCTAACAAACGGAGACACAGTACCTTGCTGGATAAATGATTCCCAGGCTGTTTTCAGCCTGATGTCGCTGCAACTTGTATTGGCTGACAAGTTCCCTTCCCCCCTTAGCGGGTAGCTTGAACGCCATTTCCTAGTTGTTCGCCTTGTGGGGGCAAATTCCTGCTAACAGATTTAGACAGGAGCTTAAGGCATAAGAAAAAGCACCTGCGCGAGCAGGTGCCAGATATCTCACTTAGCAAAGACATGGTTGCCGATCTGGGTTATTATCGGGCGCGAGAACACCCACGGTGACCAGGCGGTGCTGGGATTGTAAAAGTACAGGGCCCCGCCGGTAGGATCTATGCCGGACAGAGCATCAGTGGCGGCTCGGATGCAATCTGGGTCCGCCTGTGTAGAGTAAAAAGCTCCGTTCAAAATCGGTTCAAAGGCATCGGTTTCGTACAGAACGGCGGTCAATGTTTTCGGGAAAGCGGGGTCCTGTAATCGGTTGAGTATTACCGCACCCACGGCGACTTTTCCTTGGTAAGGTTCACCCTCAGCTTCGGCCATGATCATTTGCGCCAGTAGCTCCACTTCGCGCTCAGAGGGCCGCCCACTACCCCGTGATACCATTGAGGTAGTACGGGTTGGAGGGTTGTCCGGTATGGTTAGGATATCACCGGGATAAAGGAGGTCATACCAGATCCCGCTGGTCTGTTTAATTTCGTCCACAGTTACCCCGAACCGTTGTCCAATGAGCCACAGTGTGTCCCCGGGCTGAACAGTGTAGCTGGCGGCCTGGGCTGACAGAGTGAGGCCTACAACCAGGATGCCGACCACTGCAGCAGTGACCAGTCTCGGGCCGAGGTGATCGTGTAGCAGCTTATGTTTTAGCCCAGCCAGGGTTTCCGGCATCTTGCATTTCATGATCCAGTCTCCTTTCTGTAGTCGCTCCCCGCCGGCCAAATGAAAGCCGGTACCTGGCGAGGATGGCACAGACAACCTAATAACAGAGGCCGGGTTGTCTTAAGAAGGAAATCTGGGCATATAATATCATAAGCCGCACTACATTGTCAGCTGGGACAATCCCTGCTAAGCTTGACCAGGAGCTCGTAAGCACAGCAGGAAAACAAGGAGCACTGCTGGAAACAAAAAAAGGGGCCAAAGACCTTCTTTTGACCCCCATGGTAACAGCATCCAAGCCAATTTTTTGGGCCCTAAATGCTAAAAACTATTTGTACTGTCTCTCCATCATAATCCACCACTGCATCGCGAATAAGGGTGGGCGGCACTATTGTTGCCAGCTCGTCTGTAGAGAGTTGGAGGAGATCTTGAGGACTTAGGCCCAACAGGCGTTGCTGGTCAGAAGCATTAACCGACAGAGTAACGGCGATAACACCTTTCACAGTCGTCAGTTCCATCTTCTAAACTATTCCCCCCAACCCAACCGTACTATGTCTAACTCCGCTCCGCTCGCATTTTTTGTCCGCTCCTCAAAGATGTAACGTTTTGATCTTGTGTAGCTTGTGGATTAGCCGGTCCAGCTTCTTGCTGAGCCGGTACACTTCCGTGGACCTTAACTGAGACGGGTTGGCGCTCACCAGGCGATGGAGTGTTTCCCGCAATGTCTCTATTTCTTGATCCAGTTGCCAAATATGGCTAGAACCATGTTCCACCGACAATGAGGTCTCGCCCCCTTCCACAACTGCCGATGTGGGCCAGAGTATTGCTGCTTCCTGGTTAGGATGCAAATAATACAACCGGCAGTCGGTTGCGCCACTGGTTCTGCTCAGCCTAGGCGCCCAACTAAGGCTGAGTGTCATCGCCTCTGCACGGGCCAAGTTTATTTTGTAGTATAAACTACCAGCTACTAACAATATTATACATTTACGGTAGAAATTTGCAAGGGAAACTTTTGCCGAGCGGTGTTGCTTGCGCGCGATTCTGGCGCCAGGTATAATTGATAAGGACAAAAGCCGCTGGATGGGACAAAACTGTTGTTGGGGGGCAGGCCTGAGGTTGGCAGGCCCATTTTGTGTTTTTCAAAACGGGGGGAATAACGTGTCCGATAGCCTGGAACAGGACAATCTCAAACTACTTTGCAGAAATATCGCCCAAGGTATGGACGAACAATTAATTCATGGTATCAGTGGGGCTCAAAAAAGCTATATTGCGGCCCAGGTGTTGCAACAAACCCTGCGGCCGGCGCTTTATCTTACCGACCACCTCCAGCAGGCCGAGACAGTAGCCGAGGATTTGGCTGCTTTTTTGCCTTCGGTCTCGGTAGAAGTCTATCCGCCGGCGGAAGTGCTACCCTATGAATATTATGCCGAAAGCCCTGAGCTTACGGCTCAACGACTCAAGGTCTTGACTGCTTTGGTCAGGGGAGAAAGAACTGTGGTGGTGGCTCCCCTGGCTGCTTTGACGCGGCGGCTACCGCCCCCGGCTGTTTTTTCGCGCAGCGGCTTAGAAGTAGCACCGGGAATGATTCTGGATCGAGAAGAACTATTGGCCCGGTTGGTGGAGCTGGGCTACCGTCGGGTGGAACGGGTGGAGGCGCGGGCTGAATTTGCAGCCCGGGGCGATATTGTGGATATCTTCCCGTTGCCGGCTGCCTATCCGTATCGGCTGGAACTGTTTGATAACGAAGTGGATTCCATCCGTGAGTTTGACCCGGAAAGTCAGCGTTCCCGGGCCAGTGTTGGGGAGGTGTGGCTGGGGCCGGCTGCTGAAGCCTGCTTGTCTCCTGCCTTACGTGAACGGGCGCTGGCTCATTTGCGGGCCGCAGCTGACCGGTACCGGCAGACCCTCATGGACAGGGGGCTCAGCGCTCAGGCGGAGAAGGTCCGACTGCGGGTGGAGGCGTTGTTGGAGCGGACAGCCCAAGGCCTAGCGGAACCCCAAGAAAGACTAATACCGTTTGCCTATGACAAAACAGCAGTGCTCAGTGATTATTTGCCGGCGCCGGCGCTGGTATTTATCGACGAACCGGTACACTTGATAGAGGAAGGGCGCAATTTTTCCCGTGAGCTGGCTGAAATGCAAAGCCGTCTACTGGAAGAAGGAAGCCTACTGCCGGAAGAAGCCAGTCTGTATCTTGATCCGGAAGAACTATTGGCCCGGCTTCAGCGACTACAGCGGGTTAACCTGAGTCTGTTCTTACGTCGGGCACCGCAAAGCCATCCCCAAGTGGCGCTGTCTCTCACGGCTCGGCAGCTAACGCCGTATAACAAAGATGAAAACCGTCTGGCCGAGGACTTACTCCGCTGGTATCGCGATGGCTATACCATTACTTTGCGTGCCAGTACCGAAAGACGGGCTTCGCGCCTGCGAGACTGGCTGCGGGAGCGGTTGCCGAGCGCCGAGGCCAAGGTAGTGGTGGGAGCCATATCCCAAGGGTTTGAGTTCCCGACCGTGAAAGCAGTGGAAATTACCGACAGCGAGATCTTCGGCCAGGTGCGGCGGCGCGAACGACGGGTTCATATGGACGACGCCGTACCCAGTTTCACCGACCTAAAAGTGGGGGATCTGGTGGTTCATCTGTCGCATGGCATCGGGCGCTATCTGGGAGTGGAGACCTTGGACAGTGCCGGGGTGACCCGCGACTACATGGTGATAGAGTATGCCGGCCATGACAAATTATATGTGCCCACCGATCAGGTACACTCGCTGCAGAAATATATCGGCCCCGAGGGCGAGCGGCCGCGGCTCAGCAAACTGGGTGGTAGCGAATGGCAGCGAGCCAAGAAAAAAGTCCGGAGTTCAGTAGCCGAGATGGCCAAAGAACTGCTCACTCTTTATGCCCGGCGCAAGGCTTTGCCAGGGTATGGTTTTTCTGCTGACACAGTCTGGCAGCGCGAGTTTGAGGATGCATTTCCATACGAAGAAACACCGGATCAGCTCAAGGCGATCCAGGAAATAAAAAACGACATGGAACTGCCCCATCCCATGGATCGTCTCCTGTGCGGTGATGTGGGCTATGGCAAGACAGAAGTAGCTATCCGGGCGGCCTTCAAAGCAGTGATGGATAGCAAGCAAGTGGCCGTCTTAGTTCCCACCACAATCTTAGCCGAGCAGCATTACAATACTTTTGTCCAGCGCTTGGCTGGATTTCCAGTGGAAGCAGAAGTGTTGTCCCGCTTTCGTTCTGCTAAGGAGCAGAGGAAGATAATCAA
>LSQX01197972.1_pt1 | contig 15562 bp, 17 predicted proteins | sample 654561 | NCBI WGS metagenome assembly LSQX01 (sample SAMN04489861, study PRJNA283612) | anaerobic digester metagenome | isolation source: 4 biogas reactors fed with cattle manure at either 37C or 55C with and... | place: Denmark: Kongens Lyngby | collected 2014 | reverse complement strand
GCTTTGATAACATGACCCAAAGCTTGTTTGTCTCCTCGTTTGCATACCCAATATTACTTTTAGTATTTCTCCATCTTTCTTTCAAACTATCTTGTAATTTAGAGCCCTATGAGTATTGGTTTCCCTGTAAAATGTTGTATGACTTTTCCAAGCACCAGTTAGTCAGTTGCAGGGTTTTTCGTGAGGGGCGTTATTAAACAACGTAAATAGGTAGAGCAGCTTCTTTGGCTTGCCAGATTGTTGAGTCTGAAGTTGATTACGTAAAGCAGTATATTCATAAATACTATAGAGAAAGAGCGAGCTTTTGCAGTGATTTTTGGGCATCATCAGGGGCAAGAAAACGTATTTGTTCCTTGTTCTGAATATTTTTTTAATTCTTGATCTTTTTCTATTATATTCAAGACTCTAAGGCAAGAGTCTTGGTATCACTAGCTATATTTTTATAACTCACGTTGTTCCCTTGTTTAATTAGACTTTTTATAGGGTTTAAAATACGATTCAAGTGTTTCGATAGTAATTTCGTTATGTTGAGCGTTATGTCGGGTGCCTCATACTTAGCGGGTCAAGCATTTGTGAAATCCCACCGTGCAAATCATTACCCTTTGCATCAATTATTATAAGATATATTTTGGCGGGCAGAAGATTTTTTCCTTGTTCAATGTTTTTGCGCCAGTAATAAAGTTCCATTGATGAGGTCAGCCCCCATTAAAATGAGGTTCCATAGATGTTTTTTCTTGGTAACTTTCGAACTACAGTGGGATCGGTTCCTTATCGGTGTTCAATAACTTCGTTTGCTTATTCGGGAATGGAAACTTCAGTAAAGCTTGCTTAGGTGACACCACTTATTTCAACTCTAAATCTATAGTTTCCATAAGGTGTTTTCTTTGAGTTACTGCATTCTTTTGAGTTGACATCACAATTTACCTCTTGTTAGCTGCTAGTCTGCTCTAAATATTTATGTATTCGTAAAATACGAAAAATTATATAAATTGTTATAGATGATGCACAGTCACGTACGTTAATACTCTTATTTTTCTTAGTTTTTTGTGATCGAATATGGAAACAATAAACATGAACGACAAACAGGCTATGGAAGTCTGTGAAAACGTAGGGCGAACTCTTGTTGATCAGCTCGATAATGATGTGGTTTGGGACAAAGTTGAACAGTCACTCTCTGACTATTTAAAAACAAACAACATAGACGAAGATGCAACAACTCTGACTGATAAGCTTGAATGGTCAGTTAAAGTTAAACTTAGGAAGTAAACGCTCCTCTAATAGAGTGCGCTATTATTCGGTAGTTTGGGAGTGACTTTTTCATGGAAAAAAACGAGCGTGGTTCATTTACTGTTCAAAATAAGAAAAAGAAGAGCGAAATTTTTGAAGAAGGAGGTCACCGTGTAGATGTTCCACCCGATATCAGTGACCAGAAGAAGAAAGCATTGGCCCAAAAAGGTCACGACGCAACTGCTAGCTGGTGATGTTCTCTAAGTGAAAAGTTTTGGTTACTCACCGCATTATACTATCTCCATTGTGTAATCGGCAAAGCTCAGCAGATTAACTGCTGGCGAATGAGAAATTGAAGATAGATACCAGTTTGCGAGTCTAATTTGTGTCCAGTTGTTTGTTGATTGCAATGACTTGACTAATTTTTTGATGTTGATGTTTGGGTTGCTTGGAATTGTGTTTGGCTATTACTAAATCTAATAAGCGCCATCTCATCGCAACGATTGCATAAGTTTGCAGGAACTTTTAGGGGTTTAGGAATTTTGTTTAAGCATGTTTTCTAGAAAGGGTTTTAGTTTGGCGGTTTCTGTTTGAATCTTCATTTTACCCAATGTCTTGAGTTGGTTATCTATTTCTTTGATGATTTCTGCAAAATGAATTCCTTCGGCAGCTGAAACATATTCTACTCTAAAACGCTCAGGACTCATACCAAGCTTAGTTAAAGTGGTTTTGAGTGCGTCAGTTCTTTCCTTCATCCTATAGTTACCGTTGATATAGTGACAGTCATACGGCAGATGGCATGCACCTATGAGTACGGCGCCTGCGCCTAGGCGGAGTGCTTCTATTATGAATTCACGACCGACTCTGCCACTGCACATTACACGGATAGCTCGGACACTGGCAGGATAATCGCATCGGCTAATGCCTGCAAGGTCTGCGCCTGCGTAGCTGCACCAGTTACAGAGGAATGTGAGGATTTTTTCTTCTGGGTTCTCTTGAAGTGCAGCACGAACTTGAGCAAATATTTGGGCATCAGTATAGTGCATTTGTGTTATTGCATGTGAAGGGCATTCGGCGACGCATGTACCACAACCATGACAGCTTGCTGTGATAATGTTGGCTGGTTGATTCGGTTCTTGGCGAATAGCGCCATATGGACATTTATCTATGCAAATACCACATTTCTTGCATTTCTCTTGGTCGACAACACTGATAATTGGTTCAATTTTCCATTTCGGTTTACTAATTACAGTAGCTGCACGTGAGGCTGCTCCGCTTCCCTGTGAGACGCTGTAAGGAATATCTTTTAGTCCTGCACAAGTGCCTGCGTAGAAGATACCGTCGGTGGGTGCATCTATAGGTTTGAGTTTAGGGTGTGCTTCCATAAAGAAGCCATTTGAATCGCGGCTAAGGTTTAGGATTCGGGCGATTTCTTCTGAACCCTTCTTAGGAATCGCAGCTGTAGCGAGGACCACCATGTCTGCTTCGATTTCAATGGGATGTCCTATCAGTGAATCTTCGCTGTGGACTGTGAGGTTATGGGTAACTGGGTCTTCATCTATTCGACTTACACGTCCCCGGATAAAGTTAACTCCTTCTTGGCGTGCTCGGTTGTAGAACTCTTCATAGTCTTTGCCAGGTGTACGTATGTCTATGTAGAAAACGTAGATTTCTATGTTGTCTTTGTACTTTTCCTTGAGTTGTACAACGTGTTTGAGGGTATACATACAACAAAAGTTGCTACAATAAGGATAATGACTCTGATCTCTGCTACCAACACATTGGATAAATGCAATACGATTTGGTTTCTGACCGTCGCTTTGGCGGATAACCTTGCCGCCTGTAGGTCCTGCAGCTAGTATGAGCCGCTCAAATTCCATACTAGTGACGACGTTAGGATATTTACCATAACCCAGAAGCGGCATATCATATGGTTCATAAACGTCAAATCCCGTAGAAACAACGATTGCACCAACCTCAACGACGATTTCTTCGGGTGTTTGGTCAAAATCGATTGCATCACGTTTACCACATGCTTCTGTGCATTTGAAGCACTCGATACAGTAATCTTTGTTAATACTATACACAAGCGGAACGGCCTGGTCAAATGGTACTGATATGGCTTTTCGCGTACCCAGATTCATATCCCATTCGTTGGGGTATTCAATAGGACAAGCGTCTTTGCATTCGCCGCATCCAGTGCATTTTTCCGGGATAACATAGCGGGGATTTTTGCGAATTGTAACTCGGAAATTACCGACATACCCTTCACATTTTAATAGATCACTATTGGCAAAAATGGTGATGTTAGGGTGACGTGCACAATCTACCATCTTTGGACCTTCAATACATATGCTACAATCTAAAGTAGGAAAAGTCTTGTCAAGTGCTGCCATATGGCCACCTATGCTTTGGGACTTCTCAAGGATATAGACTTTATAACCTTGCTCAGCGAGGTCCAATGCAGCGTTTATACCTGCAATTCCCCCTCCAATGATTAAGGCTTTGTTGGTTACTGGGACCTCTAAGGTTTCTAGAGGTTGCATTAGTCGTACCTTGGCGATTGCCATACGCACCGTGTCTTTAGCCCGGTCAGTTGCTGCCGCTGGGTCGCTTTGGTGGCACCATGAGGCAAATTCGCGAATGTTTGCCATTTCAAACAGAAAGCTGTTGAGACCTGCTTCGGCGACTGTTCTGCGGAAAGTAGGCTCATGCATACGTGGGCTACAGGCTGCAATTACTACGCGGTTGAGTTTCTGGTCTCGGATGGCGGCACGTATTTCTTCCTGTCCTGGGTCTGCACATGTGTAACGGTTTTCTTTAACGAAAACAACGTCAGGTAGGGTCTTTGCGTATTCGGCGATTGCGTGTACATCTATCGTTCCAGCGATGTTGAGGCCGCAATGACAAACAAAAACACCTATGCGAAGTTCTTCAGGTTTTAGTGGCCTACTCATTTTTTTTCATCTCCTCTATAATAAACCTTTTATCGACAATGTTACGTCGTACATCTGCCGCACGTGCTGTAAGTTCTTTAGCTGCATTCTGTTGGCCTACAATACGTTCAAGTGCCTTGTTCCATGTGCCCGAATGAACTGGGGTGTGAAGAATTTTTGTGCGGTAAAGTGTTAAGGCATCTGGGATTGGGCAAACATTCTGGCATGCTCCGCAATAGGTACACGTTAACTCGTTAACAGTAACTTTGTTATTCTTGTCTATTGTCAAGGTGCCATTTATAGGACATACATCAATGCAGTCACGACAACCTTCTGGGCATAATTGCTGGTTTATCGCAATTTTTCCTTCGATGGCTTTTTTGACTACGATTGCGCCTGGTTCACATTTATATTCGCATGCTCGACAAGTTGGGCAATATTGTTTTGCAACATCTACGGTAACTTGTACGCGTCTTTTCCCAGTTGGTGATAACTTGGATACATCTTTAACGGGTTTTCCATCGAAACCCACTTTGGTGACTTTAATCAGGTCAAGCGGGCAGGCTGTTTCACATTGTGTGCATTCCTTGGCGCATTTCTGTGTGTCGATGGTAATATTTCGAATGATCTGAGGGTAGCTCTCTTTGGTTAGTATTTTTAGATCATGTTTTCCATTGAGGGTGACCGTTACTGCACCATGTGGGCAGGTTACATCACAGACGCCACAGAAATTGCATTTACTTAAATCAATGTCAATTTTAACTTTCTTTGCAGGTTCATTATTGACTTTGGGCGTTTTTTGGGTGGTAATGGCTGCTTTAGGGCAAGCTAAACTGCATATTTGGCACCCAATGCAACGGTTCCTGTCGAGTGTTAGCTTATATTTTTTCAGTTGTAAAACCCATTCTAATACTAAAGCGTCTGCCGTGTCTTGTTTTGATTTTTTAAACGGCATATTATTACGTCACCCAATTTTTCTCCAAACTATTGATATTGCATTTTTCAAGTGCATAGAGAACTTATGTGTGATTGCGATACTTGTGTAATAAATATTGCTTGACGAAAACCATGTTCTCTCATATAGAAATTAATAAAATCAAATCAATTGATAAGATAGTTATAGAAACGTTAAAGGCAATAAGTCGGTACATTGCCATCTATTGTTTTGAAATTAAAATGGAATTCTAGAACCATCAAATCCAATCTTTGAAATGCCCAATTCATCCTTCATTTCACGTAATTGTATTGTATTGAACACTGGCCCATCACGGCAGACCCGATATTTACCGATAACGCAACTACCACATAAGCCAATTCCGCAACGCATCAGACGCTCAAGACTTGCCTCGATTGGAAGTTTGCGTGCTTCGGTCATTTCAAAGATTTTTTTAACCATGACTTCTGGACCACAAACGTATATCATGTTAAAGTTTTCTTTTTCAAGTAAACTTGCAAGTGGTTGCGTAACAAGGCATTGTAGGCCTGCTGTACCGTCTTCAGTTGTTGTAATTATATTTTTTTCTTGACAGATTCCTGCTACTTCATTTATGAAAAGCAGTTCGTTAGCTGTTTTAGCGCCCTCAACGAATACTAGATGATCCGTTTTAAGCGCAAGCCTCTTTGCTAGAAAGAGTAGAGGTGCGATTCCTGTTCCACCGCCGATAAGAAGTACGCGGCCTCGACTTTCTGTGAAGTCATTGCCGAATGGTCCTCGAATGCCAATTGTTGCGCCGGGTACCATGTCGTGTAGGTGACGTGTGGCATCTCCGACGGCTTTAACCGTAACTGAAACTAAACTATTTGATGTATCCATTATACTAAGCGGGATCTCGTCGATTCCTGGAATCCAAAGCATCAAAAACTGTCCAGGTTTCGCTTTACTGCACAATCTGTCTGTAAATATGAAAGTTTTTACTGAAGGGCTTTCAGTGCGTATCTGCACTATCTGTGTTGTTCTCATTTGATTATTTGCGATGGGCAAGTCCGACAATGTCTTTTACACTCCGAGCATTTTTCTTTCTTAGATAGTTCTCTATTCCTTTCGTTATCGATTGAAATACTTCGATGTTATCAGCAACTGCAGTGCCTATTTGAACTATGGAAGCTCCAGCCAAAAAGAACTCAACGGCATCTCGCCAGTTCTTGATACCGCCACAGCCAATGATTGGAATTTTAAATTGGTCAGCTATATCATAGACACACCGCAACGCAACTGGTTTGATGGCGGCGCCAGATAATCCGCCTTTGATGTTGCCAAGGATAGGCGTTTGGGTTTCTACGTCAATTGCAATTGCCTTTAATGTGTTTATCACCGTGAGTGCATCTGCACCAGCTTCGATTGCTGCCTGTGCAAGAATAGTGATGTCTGTAACATTAGGTGATAATTTAACAATTAAGGGCTTATTCGTTGCAATTTTTACTTGTTGGACAACTTCAGAAAGTAATTTGGGGCTTTGACCAATCTCGGCACCTGTTTGCTTTACATGCGGACAAGAAACGTTTAGTTCAATTGCATCTGCACCAGCTTCACTGGCTTTTTTTGCTACTTCGGCATAGTCTTCCGCGGAGTAACCGAAAATGCTTACAACCAGCGGTACTCGCAGAATCATTTTTGAAAACTTTATCTCTTCAGAAAAAATGGTAATACCGGGGTTTGGTAGTCCCATAGCGTTAATTATGCCAGATTCAGCCTGCACAACGGTGGGGTTAACATAGCCAACGCGTGGCTGAATACCGACTGACTTTGTTACGACTGCACCAGCGCCGCTGTTTGCAATGCGTTGGAATGATTCTGTGGAATAACCCATGATACCCGACGCAAGCATTGTGGGGTTATTCAATGTTAAGCCAGCACAGCTTATGCTTAGTGCATTACTTTCCAAATTTTTTCCACCAATCAATTCTAGTTAACAATGTTTAGTAAGATAAACGTTCTTAAAGGTTGGAAAGTGCTTGCCTGTATTTTTTGTCTATTTCTGAATGAAAAAATGATTGTGTGTTTAAAAAAGAAAAATTGGGATATAGCTGAGTGTTATATCTGCTTATTTTTTCTTTTTTGCCTTTTTGGTTGTCTTTTTTGCAGCCTTAGCCATGATTATAACCTCAAAAGTAACTTAGGCGTCTGATTTGTATTTAAAATTTATGAACCGCTAATCATAATGCCTAAAGTAACAAAAAAGCGTAAAAATAGCTCCTAATTTCAAAATCACTTTAAAATTAACCCTGAAAAAATCTCGTTTCACCATGTAAAAAACTTTGTGCAAATTATACACATATATGTTAAAATCATAATAACCAAATGTACAATAGATAATTGATCCTTTGCTAGTTACATAGAATCAAGCAGTCACTTCTTTCGCAATCACTTATGTCCGGTAGGTTTTAGCAATTAATTCACCAACAAAAAACAAAGATACTCTGCAATATCTGTACTACAATAACTTGAAACACTTAGTTTCAATCGAATCATAAACATTCAACAAGCTATACCCAAATTTACAAGTAAAACCCAAAAAAGAAATGACCAACTTAACAAACCGATTGCAAAAAACTGTTTTAACCCCTCCACTCTCCAAAAAGACCGTTTCACCTTGAAGCTAAAAAGGCAAAAAAGGCGACTCTAATAATTGCCTAAACAGTTGAAAAATGAAGAAAATAAATACGGAGTTAGCAAAAAACATCTTGCATGAACTAAGTCGTCAACCTTAGGCAAAACTGAACTTGAGAAACACACGGTACAAAAAACCAGTATTACCCATGCAGTGTTCGAAGGCACGTTTAGCCGTTTAGTTCATGGTAATTATGTAGAAAAATACATCAAAATATCGAGTCAAATACGTTATGACTGCTAAAGGTGTAACAATATTTAGGGCTCTTGAGGAATCTAAGGATTAGGGAAGTTGCTTGTTTGCTCTGTGTTTCTTTTACGCGACAGCACTAATGCAAATACTAACATAATAACCGTGACACCTAATAGGATTATAGCTATTTGCTCCCAGTCAAGGCTAAACCAAATACCGCTTTGAGTACTTGATTACTTTGGCGTTGCTGTTGGGTTCTGCGAAGGGGTTGCAGCCGGTGACTCCGTAGAAGTTGGCAGGATCGATACAGAAATCGTTCCTTCAGGTATATGCTTACCGTTTGCACATTACTCCAATTGCTTGATTCTCCAGTAAAAACGCAATAACAAGATTCACCAAAGGGGTAGGCATAGGAACCTCTAGACACTTGAGTCTTATAGCCTATTAATGCTTGGATTTTAAAATCTATCTGAGCATCATCTGCAATTACCCCTTGAGTCATATAGCCAAATGTTTCTTCTATAAGGGTTAGAACCATTGTTTTCGCTTAAACCGCATCCAACTACGGTATATTTGGAATCTGAACGATAAATATACCCGTCAGCGTTTGGTTTACCCGTATACCAATCCTGAAAGTGCCTCTTAACAAGAATATAATCCCATAACCCTACAAGTGAATTATTCTCATTACAGTAAGAGGTAAATGGTTGGTTCTTAATAGTGATCTTTATGGATTTATTTTGTATATGGTAACCCGCTTTAGTCAGAACGTTTTTTCCTGTGTAGGGGTCGATACCGTAAGTCGGTGGCACATCATATGAATTACCGGCATACTTCAAAGTGAAGTCTGGAGCAGAAGGCGTAGGTATGGCTGAGCATTGAGGCAAAAATAGCAAGCTTGATAGAAGCAGCATTAAGAGTGTCAAGGAGGGCAGCAGTCTTATGCATACTTGACACAATGGAGCGGCAAGAAATAAAATTTACTGAAATACTCTGACTTCGTCTATTAACATCTCAACACCTACTTAGGAGATTCATGACCGCCATTTCTCCTACGCAAATAAAACACCAGGCTGTTTAATTCTATGTTAGAAACTTTATAGATAGGTTCGTTTCTTTTGCCTTGCAGCAGTGAACCAAGTGGCAAACAAAGAAACCCCAAGGCTAAAGCGGTCTATTGGATTATGGAGCGCTATAGCTATCAATGTCGGAGCTATCATAGGCGGCGGAATATTTGTCATCATTGGAATCGCCGCTGGATACGCAGGTTCAGCGTTCATTTCATCGATGATTTTAGCAGGCGTCATTGCTTTTATTACTGCTTCAAGTTTCGCCAAGCTAACATCTTGGCAACCGGTAGAAGGCGGCGCCTATGAGTACGGGCGACAACTAGTTTCACCTTACGCGGGTTTCTTGGCAGGTTGGATGTGGCTTGTTGCTAATACCTTCACTGGAGCAGCGGTTTCTTTAGGATTTGCTTTCTACTTATCGGCATCTATACCTGGTTTGCCAGTTAACATCGTCGCCGCGATAACATGCTTAATATTTACAAGCTTGAATCTGATTGGAGCAAAAGAATCTGCAACCATTAACAACCTTCTTGTTGTGATTAAACTCGTTATTCTCGGTTTCTTCATATTATTTGGCGTTTTTAGCGTTAACGTGGCTAATTTTGAGCCGTTTACACCCTTTTCTAGTGGTGTCTTGTATGCTACTTTTTTCATTTTCTTTGCCTATGGCGGCTTTGCTAGAGTCTCAGTGGTAGCTGAAGAAATCAAAGATGCTAAACGTAATGTACCCAAGGCGCTTTTGTTATCGCTTGTTATTTCAATGTTTGTCTATGTGTTGGTGGGGTTGGTTGCTGTAGGGTTGTTGGGTGCAGATGGTCTTGCTGCTTCGACTTCTCCGTTGAGTTCAGCCATCGCTATTACAGGCAATTCTTTGGCGGTTCAGTTGGTTGCAATCGGCGGCTTAGTGGCTACTGCAAGTGTTCTTTTGACAGCAATTTTAGGTGTTTCTCGGATGGCTTATTCGATGGCACGAAGAAGAGATTTACCAGTTGCCTTGGCACATCTCCATCAAAAGTTTCACACACCGTCTTATGCCATAGTATCGACAGGTCTGTTAATGACAGTCTTAGTGTTATTTGTTGATTTAAACAAGGTTGTAGCCATCAGCACCTTTGCTTTAGTATTCAACTATTCAATTACTAACATATCTGCTTACAAACTAAAAAATGGCGATAAGAAATGGCGGTTCCTACCATTGCTAGGATTAGGGACATGTCTTATGCTTTTGTTTTTTATTTTATTTGCTACACCTGATGCTTGGATAGCTGGAGTAGCCTTCTTGATAGCTGGAACAATTTATTATCTGGTTAGACGTCGATGGCAGAAAAGAGTTTTAGCTCACGACAACCACAATAAACTAACAATAAAACCCGATGTAGGTTTAACTGATGTCAATAAAAGCAGTCCTATTTGATATGTTTGATACTTTGATGCTTATCAAAAAAGACCATGAATTCTATTCACCTTCGCTAAAACGTATGTATTGTTACTTATACGAACGAGGGATCGACGTTCCTTTTGATAAGTTTGAACAAACCTACATTACTGAACGTGAAAAAATCTTTGCTAAAGCAGAATTAAATTTTGAGGATCCCCACTTCAACGTACGGGTTGTTGCAACGCTTAAAACACTGGGATATAGTTTTGATGTCACCAACCCTATTGTTGTAGAAGCGACAAATGAGTTCTGTGAAGAATTCATGAAATATGTTTGCCTTGATGTAGACACAGTGCCAACTCTTAGGACGTTATGTGAGAAATACCGTTTGGGAATGATCTCAAACTTTGCTATCCCCGAGTGCATTCATAAACTTCTCAAAACAAATGACATAGCATCACTTTTTGACGTCATCATAATTTCAGGCGCCGTTAACAAGCGTAAACCAGCAGCAGAAATTTTTAAGAGTGCACTTGAACTGATGAATATTTCAGCTCAGGAAGCAGTTTTCGTCGGTGACACCATCGATGCAGACATTAAAGGAGCTAAGGCAATTGGAATGCGAGCTATCTATATCGAACGCCGAAAACAGAAACCTTCAGAAAAATACTTGCCAGACCATACCATAAAACGCTTAAGTGAAATACCTAACGTCTTAGAAAGCGTTTAAACGGTTTGTACGTTTTTTATCAATGGGTATTTTTTGGGATAAATTTCAATCATGCCAAGTTGTTCTTAGTACATTTGTGCAAAAAGTATGCATTTTATGGTTACTGAGTAGACTCCGTTAGCCCCATTGCTGGATTGGCGTATTAAGCCGTTGATAAGCATAAATAATAAGTAATCATTTAGTTGTGTAAAACAAATTAATTTCATGCATAATTTTGTTTTTTCTTATGCTTTTTCGTATATCTTCTATGATGTTGGCAGTAATGTAGAGTTGGTTGCATTTTCGACATTCAATGTTTAGCAACAATCTGTCGACAATAAGACGTATATCTTAACCCTACTTGTAGGGCAAACCTAAGAAATCCAGACAGAAACAGGGACATAAACAAAAATTAAAAGCATTTAATTCCTTTAATAAGAATAACACAAGAGTGAAAACATTGTTAGTAGGCGCCATTTCAGATTCACACGATAACATCACGCTCATTAAGAAAGCTGTGCAGTTACTAAATGAGTACAAAGTAAGCCTAGTACTCCATGCAGGTGACTTCGTGTCACCCTTCACAATAGAGTATTTTAAAAAACTTGACTGCAATTTCGTTGGTGTGTTTGGCAACAACGATGGCGACCATCAACTATTAACCAAAAAATTTCAAGAAACAACAAATTGTATCATTCGCAACCGCTTCACTCAAATAACCATAGACGATTTCAAAATAGCCTTGCTACACGGAGACGAAACCGAACTCTTAGACGTTATAGTGGAAACGGGATATTTTAACGCTGTAATTCACGGACACAGCCATAACAGAGGTACCCAGCAAAAAGGTAAAACACTAGTTATAAACCCTGGTGAAGTCTGCGGTTATCTAACAGGAAAGCCCTCTTTTGCACTTTTAGACACTAAAAAATACGAAACCAAAATAATTGAATTATAGCAACAATACATGGAAAAAATTTTTGGTTAAATTTGCAACCAATTGTTGATGGTTTTAGGCAGTCACATACGTTTATGAGCTCAGTATAACTGTACCACTTTGTAGCTCCATGGAGGTGGAATTTTTTGAGTAAAAACCAAGAGCGTACAAAAGATAAAAGCATGACAGTTGAGGAAGCAGGAAGGAGGGGTGGTCAAAGAGTCCGCAAGCTTGTACAAGAAGGTAAAGAACACGAAGAGAAGTAATTAAGAAGTATTTGTCCAAGCCTCAACCAGGGCGACTACCGCTTTAGCTTTTTTTGAGTCACTCAAGCGGTATAAATGGACACGTCCATAAACCCAAACAGACAATACTCCTTCAGACTCTAAAAGTTTTAGATGTTTCTGAGTCGCAGTATAATTTAGATTTATTCGCCTAGCGATGTCAGAAGCGTTCAGTTGACCTAATTGACATATTGTTTTTATGATTTTCATTCTAAGCTTTGAGGAAAAGACTTCTTCGAGCTCCAATTATTTTTGCCTCCACTCATATTCAAAACCTTCCTCTAGTTGGCGTTTCAACTCTTCAGCAGGAATACTTGGTAATGAAATCTTGGTGGAACGGCCAATATCAGATGTGACCTCAGTTTTGAGTACACCTAATTTGGATAAATACTGAATGTAATACCAGATTTGCGTGTGGCTCTTAGGTTGCTCATTGAATTCTTCACATACAATTGAATAAGCTTTTTCAAGTTCAGTAATAGGTACGTAAGCTTCCGCGTTTTCTTTAAAGTATCTTGCAGTCGCAAGCAAAAAGAGGCGCTCATGAAAACTAAGCGAGTTAAGTTCACTACGTCGTAAACTAGGCACGATGCTTGACATGGCTTGGCGCACACATTCAGGTTCCAACATTTCAGCGTCGCCAGCGTCCGCATATTTTCCGGCGCGCCAAAGTAACTCAATGCCAAAACGCGCATTGCCAGTCTCTGAGTACGCTAACTCTGCAACTAAATCTATCACATCCTCACTCACTGTACTAAGCTCAAAGGCTAACTTTACACGATCAGATAGAATATCTACTAGTTGTGGTTTACCGTAACGTTCTAAACGTATGATGCTACGTTGTAATGTGCTCCGTGCGCTGTCATCGAGTTTTTGTGTTGATATTAGATCACGCATAATGAAGATAAAGGATATCCTCTGAGGCTTTCCCTGCCGCATTTCTTGTAATCTTGTAAGTTTATAAACGGTGTCTGAACCCTCTTTCTCGATTAAACTATCAAATTCATCTAGCGTAAGTATCAGGCATGTTTCTTCCTCATCTAGCATCTGCATAAGCATACCGAGGACCTCTTCGATACCATAGCCCCGGGTTGGAAAATTTGGACGGAACACTTTAATTACATTAATCAGAACTGGTTGGAGTAAACCTCTGAATTCCCTGCAGTTGACGTATATGTAACGGAATTTGAGCCCTTTTTTGTTTGCTTCAGTAGTCATGGTTGCACCGAAATGTTGGGCTAGCGCCGTTTTTCCTGTGCCCACATCGCCTGTTAAAATAACACGTTGTGACATACGTTCGGGGCAGCGTAAAATAAAACTAAAGAATTCCCACAGAAGCCGTTGTTGAGATTCTCTGTGCGGTAGCTGTGCTGGGATATAGTTTATGTCTAGTTTTGACTCGTCTTTGAATATACTCTGCGGCGCCAATGTTATGCTCCTTGGTTATGCTGTATTGTTTTAGAATCTATAAGCTTTATAACTACTTCCGCTGAATTGATGGCAAATATTGCAAGCGGTTGCGCGGATGGCTGAGGTTTGGTATATTCAGAGTGGGTAAGACGAAAACAAGATGAAGCGCTCAGTTGGCAAATTAACAAAAAAGACGATGACGACGGGGGGTTCTGTGCAGAAAAACCCAATGTTGTTGGTGGCGTCTGGACTACTTCTGAATTCCTGTTCACTTTTATGAAGTTCAAACTTTTGCCGAGAGGGATCATCGTATTCAAAGGGCTAAAAATTGGCTTATCCGTCACCAAAACTTAGGCGGCGACTATGGTGATGGATGGCCACTAATTAATCGAGGTAACAGTTTTGTAGATACAACCTGCCGTGCAATCTTGGCGCTTTCCTTCTTTTTAGATGATCAAGAAGTCAGAGAGGCTATTAGAAAAGCAAAAGATTGGCTCATCGAAAACCAAAATGAAGATGGCGGCTGGAGCATTGGAAGTATGAAGATAGTTTGGTATCTGCTACTAGTTGGACTTTGTTGGCATTGCGGCAGGTTGTTGATTTGTTTTCTGATGATGAGAAGGCTAAACTTTCTATCCTTAATGGGGCGATTTGGCTAAAATTAACGCAAAATGAAAGTAATGGGTGCTGGGGGTTTTTGCCTAATGGTGGTTTGTCTGCTTCAGAAACAAGCAATGCCAGTACGCGCATGGCGATTCATGCCCTGTTTTCTTTAGGTGAGGATTTAGAGGATTATTTGTCTGCATTGAAGTCTTTTTTGGTCGAGTTTGAAACAGAGGGCAGATGGCGCACTATTACTGAGAGTTATACGCTAAAGTATTTTGGTGAGGGTCTTGATCAACGCATTTCATGGTTTAATGCACCTTTTATGGTGATATGCTTGTTACTTATGCTAAATGTGTACCGGGTAGCGTTGAAATAAAATCCATTATCGACGGGGTTGATTCCCTCAAAAGGTTTGATGCAGTCTACCAGGATCGAGATGTTACAGATATTTCAATTGGAGGTAATCTCGATATTCGTCCTTGGGCTTCAGTGCTGTACTTAAAGGGCGTACTTGAAGCGGAGTCATATCTGCAAGAGCATCTTGATGATTATGTTTCTGTCATGGGACAAAAAGTGGCGGTATAGAGAAAGCTGGTATGTTGGAGTCTATGCCGATTCTAATGCCGTTTAGGCGCACATCTAGCGTTTATGTTAGTGGCAAATTCCTCATGTTACTTGTACCAACGGTAGGGTTAGGTTTAATCGGAATTGCATACCTAACAGAAATACTTGGGTTTATAAGTGCAGTAATCACTAGCTTATTCTCAGTGTATTTGATAACTTTTGGAGCGCTTGCCATTGGATTTAAACAGAAGGTAATTTTCGAAGTCAAAATTTTGTTTCGTCTACTTTCCCGTTTGGGCATTGGCAGTTGCAGGTACAGTACTATTCATAATAGGTGAAGAAATCGAAGCTCTCGTAGTGTTGTTGCTCATCGGTTTTCCTGAGTTGCTCTCTTTGGTTATGAATAAATAGGTAAAGGCGAACACAAATAATTGGACGGTTTTTGTCTGTCCAATCTCAATTTCATCCTTATAGATTCATAAAATGAATAACACAACTGGACTTTTAAAACAAAACACTAATAAATCTAGTCTGTAATCCATATTTTCCGACAAACACATGATACCAAAATACTTCTTTTTTACAAAAGGAGTTGGCAAACACAAAGAACAACTCCAATCATTCGAATTAGCCTTACGCGA
>LSQX01089527.1_pt2 | contig 15562 bp, 11 predicted proteins | sample 654561 | NCBI WGS metagenome assembly LSQX01 (sample SAMN04489861, study PRJNA283612) | anaerobic digester metagenome | isolation source: 4 biogas reactors fed with cattle manure at either 37C or 55C with and... | place: Denmark: Kongens Lyngby | collected 2014 | reverse complement strand
TTATTATGGCAGACGCTGATGTTGACGGTCTTCATATCAGAACACTGTTTTTAACATTCTTCTTCAGATATATGAGAACGCTTATTGACGAGGGTCATATATATATTGCCCAGCCGCCCCTTTACAAAATAAGCAAGGGTAAAAAGTCTGAGTATGCTTTCTCAGATGAGGAAAGGGACAGCCTTGTTGAGGAGTTTGGCGAAAAAAGCGATATACAGCGATATAAAGGTCTTGGTGAGATGGATTCAAAACAACTTTGGGATACAACAATGAGCCCTGAAACACGCACAATTTTAAGAGTAACTGTTGAAGACGCCGTTGAGGCAGATGAAACATTTTCAATCCTTATGGGCGATAAGGTTGAGCCAAGACGAGAGTTTATTGAGAAAAACGCAAAGTATGCTAAAAATCTTGATGTTTAGGGGTGAGATACATGGATAATATAAGAAATGATAATAATATAGAAAAGATTATAAATATTGAAATTAATGACGAAATGAAAAAGTCATACCTTGAATATTCAATGTCAGTAATAATATCCCGCGCTCTCCCCGATGTAAGAGACGGGTTAAAGCCCGTACACAGGCGCACTCTTTATACAATGTATGAAAATAACCTTACACCGGATAAAGCATATAGAAAATGTGCTGATACCGTAGGCTCTGTTTTAGGAAGATACCACCCACACGGCGACGCCTCTGTATACGACGCTATGGTGCGTTTGGCACAAAACTTTAGAATAAGATATATGCTAATAGACGGGCAAGGAAATTTTGGTTCTGTTGACGGTGACCCGCCGGCAGCATACCGTTATACAGAGTCAAGAATGAGCAAAATTGCCGTTGAAATGCTAACGGACATAGAAAAAGATACGGTAGATTTTACGCCGAACTATGATGACAGATTAAAAGAGCCTACCGTTCTGCCGTCACGCTTTCCCAACCTATTAATTAACGGCTCGTCCGGTATAGCCGTTGGAATGGCGACGAATATCCCGCCTCATAATATGCGTGAAGTCGTTGACGGCTTATGTTATTTAATAGATAATCCAGACGCAGAGCTTGACGAGCTTATGCAGTTTATAAAAGGACCTGACTTTCCGACTGCCGGTACAATCATGGGCAAAAGCGGTATAAGGGCGGCATATGCCACGGGCAGAGGAAAAGTGGTTGTGCGCGCAAAGGCGGAAATAGTTGAGGATAAAAACGGCAGATTTAAGATTATAGTTACTGAAATCCCCTATTTAGTCAATAAAGCAAAGCTTATAGAATCAATCGCAAACCTTGTTAAAGATAAAAGAATAGACGGTATATCAGATATAAACGATTATTCCTCAAATAGAGCGGGTATGCAGATTGATATTGACTTAAAGCGTGACGCAAATCCGCAAGTCGTACTTAACAGGCTTTACACATATACTCAAATGCAAACAACATTTGGAGTAATTATGCTTGCGATTGTAGGCGGTGAGCCTAAAATCCTTTCACTCAAAGAGGTTTTACAGCACTATATTGATTATCAGTGTGAAATTATAACGAGGCGCACGGAATTTGACCTTAAAAAGGCACAAGAAAGGGCGCATCTTCTTGAGGGACTTTTAATTGCTCTTGACTTTATTGATGAAGTAATTAATATTATTAGAAATTCACCCGACCAACCCATAGCTAAACAAAGGCTTATAGAGCGTTTTGAGCTTGACGATATACAAGCACAAGCAATAGTTCAAATGCGCCTTGGGCAATTAACGGGAATGGAAAGGTCAAAAATAGAGGACGAAGTCGAAAGCCTAAAGGAAAAAATAATAGGGCTGCTCGAAATTTTAGGCTCGCGCGATATTATACTCGGCATAATAAAAACAGAAGTCAAAGAAATATCCGACAAGTTTGGCGACGAAAGGCGTACAAATATAGAGTCTGTCAGCGGTGAAGTGGATATAGAGGACCTTATTCCGGAAGAAACTTGTATGTTCACATATACCACAATGGGCTATATAAAAAGACAGAATATTGATGAGTACAAGCTGCAAAAGCGCGGCGGCAGAGGCGTTAAGGGTATGACGCGCCGTGAGGACGATGTGGCGGAGACAATGTTTATGTGTTCTACTCACGAGTTTGTTATGTTCTTTACCACAAAGGGCAGAACATACAGATTAAAGGGCTATGAAATACCGGAGGGGAGCAGAACGAGCAAGGGAATTAACATAGTAAACATCTTACCGCTCGAACAGGGCGAAAAGGTTTCTGCTATGATTAGAGTACCGGCTATTGAGGACGAGAAATATATTTGCATGGTTACGCGGAGAGGCGTTATAAAAAGAACAGCGCTTGATGCATATAAAAATGTACGGAAAACCGGCGTTATCGCAATAAATCTTGATGACGAAGATGAGCTTGCGTGGGTCAAACTTACGGACGGTGACAATGACCTCCTTGTTGCAACGAAAAAAGGCATGAGCATACGATTCAGTGAAAAAGACTGCCGTCCCATTGGCAGAACGGCAAGAGGCGTCAAAGCAATTACATTGGCACAGGGTGACGAAGTCGTCGGAATGTCTGTACTGCGTGAAGGCGGCAAGATTTTAACGGTCAGCGAAACGGGGTTTGGAAGAAGAAGTGACGAGAGTGATTATAGAAGGCAATCAAGAGCAGGCAAAGGACTTATAAACTACAAGACGAAAAAATACGGCGAAGTTGCCGCTATTAGAGTAGTAGACAATGACGATGATGTAATAATTATTTCAACAGACGGTATAATTATAAGAATACCCGCCGAGGAGATAAGAGAATGCAGCAGACCTTCAAAAGGTGTTATTGTTATGAAAGTAAACGAGGGCGAAAAGGTTGCGACGCTTTCAAGGGTTTTGGGCGAGGACTTGGAGGATAACGAGGGTGATATTGACACCGGCATAGACACCGAAACGAGTGCCAAAACAGGCATCGAAGCAGATACAGATACCGAAACGGAGGATATGTGATGGGTAATAATGACGATAAGCTTAACCCCGAAAAGCAAGAAGAACAAGAAATAGAAAAAGAGAACGAACAGCAAGAACAGCAGGAAATAAACGAGGATATAGATGAAAATCCCGTTGAGCCTAATGAAAATTCTTTGGATGATAAAGAGCTGACAGATAATAGCGGCGACACATCGGCAAGTATAGATGAAAACGATAAAAAAGAGCCTTTTTATAAAAATAAAAGAACTATTATAATAGTTTCCTCTATACTCGCCGCCATTGTTTTAATCGTAGGGCTTGGCGGTATCTATGTAAAACTGAAGCTTGGGAAACTCAATACCGGTGATGAGGATGACCCGTGGACAGATGACCAAATTGCCGAAGAAATTGATTTTTCTACGATAGACGCCGACTTAAACTCAACGGGATTTAAGGAAAGCATTAAAGAGTGGGCGACAAACGGCGGGGAAATAATGACGAGTGAAAATGTTATTAACATTTTAATCATTGGGTATGACAGCAGAAGCAACAAGTTTGCAGGCAACACTGATACTATTATGCTTTTAAGTCTTAATAAAAAGACAAAGACAATAACACTTTCATCTATTTTAAGAGACACATATGTTTATTATGAAACGGATACGGGAAAATCCGGTCATACAAAGATAAATGCGCTTTGCAGTATAGGCGGCACAAAACTTTTAATGGATACAATAGGAACTCATTTTAAGGTTAAAGTTGATAAATATGTCGCTGTAAACTTTGCGTCATTTGAAAAGATTATAGATGAAATAGGCGGAATTAATGTGCCTGTTCAAAAGTATGAAGCAAACTATTTTAATTTATCTCATAAAGAGGACCCCATAACAACATATGGGGACAGCGTTCATCTTAACGGTTATCAGGCGCTCGGTTTTTGCAGAATAAGAAAGTGCGATGCTGACGGTGATATAAGCCGTACAAGACGGCAGCAAAGCGTTATAAAGGCAATTATAAATAAGGCATCTTCTGCAACAGTTTCAAAATTAGATAACTATGTTGATGTAATGCTGCCATATGTAACTACGAACTTAAAAGACCAAGAAATAATTTCTATGGGGACAAAGGCGCTGCTTATGAAATGGTATAGTTATGACATTCAAAGTATACAAATCCCTACGGAGGAATCAAGGTACGGTTATTCAGGCTCAACATGGATATGGGCAGTTGATTTCCCGCTTGCGGCGCAGGCGCTTCAAAGTGCGATATATGGCAGAACGAATATAGAGCTTACGGAAGGCAGAAAGACGATTATTGACAAACTTCATGGCTCAAGTAAAGGAACGGGCAGCAGTTCTGCTTTGGCAAAACCGTCAACCACACAAAGAGAAAAGGATGTAAATAAAACGACGACAGAAGCAACTACCGTAACAGAAAGTGTGCAGAGTACAATAGCGGAGCCTCAAACCAGTGAAAGTCAGACTGTAAGCAATACCATAGAAGAAGAAACCACCGCTGAAAGTACAACGATAGAATCTACAACGAAAGCGGCAGCTTAAAATATATGAAAAATGAAAATACAAACCCCGAAAGGGTTATAAAAAGAAAAAGCTATTATGGTTTTGCGCGCAAGTACCCCGGAAGCGCACCCGGCTCTTATCTTATAGGAGATAGCTTAAAAGTAAAGCGAAATCAAACACTAAAAAAAGTGTTGGGCGCGGTTATTCTTTTCTTAATTTTTGCGTTGTCGTACATTCTTACATCAGCAGCACTTATAATTTCCGAAACAATGATATAAAAATAGAAAAACAACGGTTAGTTTTCGGCTAACCGTTGTTTTTTTAGCTTTTAGATTGATTGACTTTTATAGAAAAGCTTATCTATTAAGGCGTATCCTTCAGATTGCTCTATTACCCTTTTACTGTCAAGGAAAGGCTTTGCAATCCTGTAAAACTTTGAGCTTTCATTCACCTTTTCATTAATTTCATGTGTTATAAGATTACGCTCAAGCTTCATATTTTTAATCGTCTCTTTTATGCGGGCAGCTTCTTGTTTGTTTTTACTGTCCTTTGCGGCATAAAAGCTTTTATACAGCTCGTCAATTTCAACTTGTTTTGTGTCTTCCTGCTCAAACAAGCCTGTAAAAACAGAATCATCAAACTCGTCAAAGCCTTCCGAATAATGCTTAGAAATCCCCTTTTTGCTTTTAAGCCTTGATTTAATTAAGGCAATAGTCTGTTTTTTAATAGCCTTTTCCAAAGGGGTAGTGTCCGGCAGTTCTTTAGCAGCGTCGAGCGCAGACCTGTCAATAACGGCAAAACCTTGAAGTCCCATATCAAACACTTCTTTAGCATCCGCTAATTGTGCTGCAAATACGGGAGTGCTGAATTTCTCTATTTCATCAACAACGAGCCTTGCAATTTCTATTTCACTATTGTTTTCAATCGCTTGCCTATATGCCTTTCTCCCTGCCTTTTTCAGACTTGAATTGACAGTCTGAGGCGGTTGAAGCGCAAGCTCTTTAGAATTGACTATAATCTCTTTAACCTCGTTAAAACCTTGCTCATCATGTATGCCATTTAAATAGTCAGTAAAGAAGGCGCGAATTTTAAGGATTTTAACAATGCCTTTTTGTTTCGTTTCCGTTAAATCATAAAAGAAATACGGAACAACATTCATGATTGCACCAATAACGGAGAACATAATAAGTGAGGTCATAAGGCTTTGGAAAACATTTGCATCATAAAGAATATCATAAGGATTTTTGTATCCGTTGCCTGCGAAAATACCGTGATTTTTATATACCATTGGCAGAACACTGCTCGTAACCATGCTTACAACACTGCCTACAAGACCTACGGCGGAAAACATTCCGTCAATGCGCTCGCCCGATATATACTGCTGATAATCCCTTATATCGCCTTGTATAGCGGGGTCAAGAACATGGGCAAACGCGCCGACTATCGCGTTGCAGTATAAGAAGATTAATACAATCCAAATATTTGAAAGGCTTGGATAAAGGCACGATATGAAAATAATGTTGAAAAGATTTGTTACAATAAGAACCTTTTTCTTTCCAAAGCGTTTAATAGCCCACGGGGCAAACAGCATACCCCACAGCGAGCCGTTTCCGTAAATTGTGACGATAAGCCCGTATTGGTTGCCGGAGCAGGCTTCTTGATATTGATAAAGCCAAAAAAGAACATTAGCATAAAAGGTTTCAAGAAAACCGAGCCAGCCGGCAAGGGAAATAATCCAGAAATACTTGTTTTTTGCTACGGCTTTAAGAGCGTCAAAAAACTTTACTTTAACTATATGAGTTTTAGCAAGGATAAGCTTTTCGCGAGTATTTACAAATACTATGACAGAAAAGAATATGCCTATTATAGCAAGCGGAGGATAAACATAGCGGTACAAGTTGATATTTGTCATATCGTTATCAAAAAATCTTTGTGCCAGCACAGGAGTGATAGCATTTATAATGCTTGGGGCGAGTGAATAGATAACAGATTTTATACCAAGTACATTAGTTCTCTCCTGAGAGTCAGGCGAGAGAACATGGATAAGATTTTCATAAGCTTCTCTAAAAAAGCTGAAGAAAAACTGAAAAGCAAAGTTAAAAAGCAAAATGATTGTACATTTTGTTAAATACTGAAGATTTTCATACGGAACCCAGACGAACGCGATAGAAAGAATAGCACAGGGAATGCCCATTTTTATAAGGTACGGGCGGTACTTACCTTTTTTACCTCTCGTATTATCAATAATACTTGCACGAAGCGCCGTTAAGGGAAAGCTTGAGATAACCGCAATAACATACATTATGTAAAGGTGGCGCGAGTCTATACCTATAGTGTTTCCGATTAGCACATTACTCGTTGAAAGCAGCATTTTATTAACAATGTCTATAATAAAATAAACGCCGATACCGCCGCCGGAATAAGAGAGAATTTCCTTATAAGGCATATACTTGCCTTTTGGCGGTGTGTTCCAATAGGTCTTAATTCCCTTTATGGCACCGATTGCCGAATTAACTTTGTTCAAATCCATTCCTCTTTCTTGTTAAAATTAAAATCTATTATCGCCCCGTAGAGCCAAAGCCCTTTTCGCCGCGAACGGTATCGTCAAGCTCGTCAACCTCAAGAAGCAGTGCGGGGGTTACAGGCATGATTAAAAGCTGTGCAATCCTTTCACGCGGCTCAATGGTATACGGGGTTTTAAAGTGGTTTATAAGACCTATTGAAAGCTCTCCTCTATAATCGCTGTCAATTACTCCAACAGAGTTTAGCATACCTATGCCGTGTTTTACGGAAAGTCCGCTTCTTGGGAAAATAAGCGCAACATAACCGTCCGACGGAAGAGCAATTGCAATTCCGGTGGAAATTACAGCGTTGCCGCCGGCGGGTATTTTAACACTTTCATCTATTGCGGCATATAAATCAAACCCCGCGCTGCCCGAGGTTGCTTTTGTGGGAATAACAGCATTTTCACGAAGCTTTTTTATTCTAAGCTTCATATCAATTGTCCCAAATACCGGAGGTCGTTTTATTTGTTCCCCGCTCTTTTAATTTTTCGATTTCTCTTTTATAAAAATCACTTTCGGATTTTGCTTTTGCGGCATCCTCAAGGTATTCCTTGAGCTGACCCCTTAAATTATCGGCAGTGTCAGTTGCTTTTTTTGCCGCATCGGCGAACTCTAAAGCTGTGAACACTGCGGCCTGTGTAATTGAAAGTTTGCCGCCTTTAAGTGCCGCCTTCAGTTTCTCGTCAATTTCGCTTGCAAGCGTTTGCATATACTCTTCGCTTTCAGCAGCGGTAATAATATATTCAGAGCCGCAGATTTCGAGTTTATATGTGTTTTTAACCATGAAATATATGCCTCCCGTCATTATAGACTAATTATACAGTACAAAATTAAAAATGTAAACCACTACATATTGTAATCAATAGTAAAACGCACACAATTTATTTATTGCATTTTAAAGTATTAATTGGTATACTAATCATTATATATCGAAAAAGAGTATATCGGAGCTAAAATAATGCAGGATTTTAATAATTTTCAGCCAAATAACGAGCAGCAAAGAGAGCCTGTTAATCACTACGACCGTTCGCCGCAAGGCGTATATAACAGACAATGGTATGAGAAAGGTTTTGACTTTGCCAGAGAGCAAAGAGCGCGGCTTTTAGAAAAGTCCGCGATAAAAAGTCTTGCGCTTATATCCGGTGCTTGTATGTTGGGCTATTTATTAATGCAAGGCGCTATAATTCCCATTTTATCATTTGGCGACCTATGGCAGAGATTTGAAAGTGATTATTACTTTGAGTCAGGTTTATCTATAATCTTTTCCGTAATTGCTGTGGGGTTACCATTTTTATTGGTTTACTTTTTTGCGAAAAGCCGTAAGAAGGCAAGCCTTAACAGCTTTAGAAAACCTAAAGACAAGGTTTTTACAACGGCGCTCATAATTATGGGCTTCGGGCTTTGCCTTCTTGCAAGCTATATAACAAATATTATTTATATGCTATTTAAGAATGCCGGAGTAACGCTTCCGTATGAGGATGTTGTACCGCCTCTTGAAGCAGCTGCCGTCGCGCTTCTTTTTATAAAAACTGCCGTTGTGCCCGCCTTGATTGAAGAGTTTGCAGTAAGAGGATTTTTACTTCAATCTATGAGAAAGTTCGGTGACGGTTTTGCTATTGTTATGAGCTCCCTTGTGTTTTCTTTGCTCCATGCTAATGCCGTACAAATCCCCTTTGCATTTATGGCGGGGCTTGTGTTGGGTTATGTTTTTTGTAAAACAAACAGCATCTGGCCGTCTGTAATCGTCCACTTTCTTAACAATGCGTTTAGTTGTGTGGAAACGGTGATTTTTGCTGCTTTGCCGGAAGATACAGCTCGAAATGTTGATAATATTTTGACTATTATTATTGCCGTTACCGCTCTTCTTTCACTTGTTATTGTTTTAATATCAAAAAGATACTCGTTGCCTAAAATACGCACTTATTTGAGTAATGCCGAAAAGGCAAAAGTATTCATATATCAGCCATTATTTTTCATTATGGCTTTATTGTTCCTCGGTCTTACATTACTTGATGTCTTTAACGCAAATGTATGAGTAAGGATATTTTTATGACACGGGCGCTAAAATTAGCCCATGAAGCTTTTTTAGACGGCGAAGTCCCCGTGGGGGCAGTCGTTGTAAAGGGACAAAAAATAGTAGGAGAGGGCAGAAACAGGCGCGAAAAAAGCAAAAATGCCTTGGCTCATGCTGAAATAGAGGCGATAAATGAGGCATGTAAAACGCTTCATGGCTGGAGGCTTTTTGAATGTGACATTTATGTTACATTAGAGCCGTGCCCTATGTGTGCGGGCGCTATAATAAACGCCCGTATAAACAATGTTTTTTTCGGCGCGTATGATGAAAAAAACGGTGCGGCGGGAAGCGTTATTAACCTATTTGAGTTAAAGGGAGCTTATAAACCGCAGTATATGGGCGGTATAAAAAAGCAGGAAAGTCAAGAGATGCTAAGCAAATTTTTTAAAACTTTACGGTAGAAAGTTTGGGCTATGCTTATTGTGAATGGTTTCGGTTATAGGCATCGGGGCTGTCTGCAATACCTACAAGATAATCTATACTTGTATCATAAAACAACGCCAGCTTAATTAAAACATCAATAGGATACCTTAAAACACCTGTTTCATACTGTGAATAGGTGTTTTGCTTTATTCCGAGCATTTGAGCGACAGTGCTTTGCGTAAGGTCCCTATCAATTCTTAAATTTCTGATACGCTCATACGGCAAGATTTCATATTTCACGAATATCACCCTAATTTAGGATAATATATCTTGAATTAAGATGTTGACAAATATCTGAAAATAAGATAAGTTTATTGCGAGGTGGTTAAAGTGGCAGAGTTTTGTTTGGATTGCTATAATAAAATGAATAATATGTGTCTGGTAGAAAAGGATGTTATCCTTTCAGAATATATTGATTTATGTGAGGGATGTGCTAAGTATAAGCACATTATTATTTCATATAAAAAAAGAAAGAAGATAAAACATTTATTGCAAACGAGAAATAAATAAAAAAATACTGGCAGTAAAACCTTAATTTTACAGCCAGTATTATAGCGTGTTTTTTTATCTTACTATTCCCTCAAGGAAGTTTACATCAAGCACTTTACCGTCTCTTTGTACACGGAATGTCTTAATTTCATTTTTTCCTATATCGAACCAAAAGCCGTTGTCGAAAAGCTCGCTCATAAGCATACAGCGCGTTGCCTTGCCGGAGCATTCGTAAAGCCTTATTATAAGGTCGCCGGAGTTATCCTCACATAGCTTTACCGCAGTTACAATAACATTTTCGGCATTAACGGTCATATAGCTTTTTTTCTGCGGGAGGTTGCCTTTATGGTAGCTTTCCGCTATTACCGCTATATTCGGCAGATTATTAAGCAAGTGTGCTTCTTTGGCGGCATCACTCGCTTCCGCCTCACCCTCGTGTACATAAATACCGTATACGAAACGCTGCATACCCTCGTCCGTAAAATTAAAATCGGCATCGGGACGCGGTGAATAATGGTCGGCAAAAATCACATTCCTAAGACAAGTCAGCCTTAACTCGTTGCCCGGGCAGTCATAGCTATATTTTGAGTCGCTCATAACAGTAATGCCGGCGCGGTTGCCGTCTTTAAGGCTTAAAGTTAAGTCTGCCCAGCTGAGAGACGGCTCTTCCTCGCCGTTTACGGGTCTTTTTATAAATCCTGACGGTATTTCATATGTTGAAATTGCGTCTGTTCCTTCAAGCGGGAAAGCCATCTTTAACATGGTAAAATCCTCTTGCCATAAGGCTTTGCACTCAACTCTTATAGTCTTTTGGTTTTTAGCAAGTATAAACTCCTGTGTAAGATACGACTCGTTAAACTTATGCTTTGTTCTGATAACGCTTTGAAGCGCGCCCGCTTCGACCTTTTCTATAGATACAAGCTCCATAAGACCCTTAATATCATGGAATGTAAAGCGATTGTGCGCCCAAGTATCTGTATCGTCATCATTAATTACGGTAGGAATGGCAAGGAATTTATCGTCACAGTACTCTGTGCCGCTTTCCTTATTTATAAGACTGCTTATAAAGCCTGTGGCTTTGTCGAACTTTACTTTAAGGTGTTCGTTTTCAAGCGTAAAGTTTGCGGGCGGCTTTACTAAGTCCTCTGCGTGCAGAGAAATATCAAGCGTAAGCCAGTAAACAGCATAGCCTAAAGGCGGAACATTCGCAAGGAAAGCCGTATCAAGATGAGTGTCATTTGAGCGGGATGAGCGAACATTTTGGAAAACTACAGGTTTACCATCACTGTCTTTTACAGAGCTTGAGGGGTGATAAGCTCTTACGGGAAGCTCGATAGCAAAAGAAGTCGGGTTAAAAACGACGACGGGACGAGGGATGTTTTGGTGCGCACCCGTGTGGTGGCGCACTTCTTCATCTATTGCGTCACTTACGCCGTCAATCCATGTATCAATATTCCTTGAAATGCGAAGCGTTGCATTATTATAAGCACGAGCGGCAAGCGTTAAGGCGTGACCGCCAAATTCCTTTGCGTCCTCATAAGACTCCATAATAGAGCAGCCGCACATAATATCATGAAATTGGTTATAGCAGACATCGAGCCAAGCCTCTTTAAGCTCTAAAGAGGAGGGCTTTGAATTAAACTCAATAGCAGAAACAGTGTCCCACTTTTCAGCGGCGCCGAGCAGATTTTCAGATTTACGGTTAATGTGCTTTATTAATGAAGTAGCGCTGTAACAGCCGCTTGCATGGTGCTGCAAATCATCGGTAAATATAGGCAAATCAAGCTCCTCTTGGCACATTTCGTTAAAATAATCATCGGGAGAGGAAAACTCAAGCTCGTGGTACCCTTCTGCTTTCATATTGGAAATCAGGAAATTTAAATCGGATTTTGTAGGTCCGCCGCCGTGATTGCCGACGCCGTAGAAAAGCATCATACCGTGACCTGTTTCCTCTATTCTTTCAGACAGCCTTTCAATCTCTTTCGTGAGTGACATAGAGCCGGAAACTCCGTATGACGACGGAATTCTATATGTAAGTATGCGGGAGCCGTCAGCACTGTCCCACCAGAAAAGATTTTCGGGAATGTCGGGATTTTCCTTTTTATTCGGGCGCATCATAACATATGCCGTCATACCGCCTTTTTTTAACAGTTGAGGCATCATACCGTTATGACCGAAAGAGTCAACATTATATCCCGTATGACAGATTTTGCCGAACTTTTCATAGTAGTAAAGCTGGCTGTAAAGCGCTTGACGCGCATAGCTTTCACATGACGGCATATTACAATCCGCCTGTACCCACCAGCCATTTACTATTACCCATCTGCCCTGTTTTACACGCTGCTGTATTTCCTTAAACATTTCGGGGTCAATGTCTTCAACCCATTTGTAATGAGCCGCAGATGAGCAGGTGAAAATAAAATCATTATATTCATTTAATCTGTCAAGCGCGCTTCTGAATGTTTGCAGTACCTCCGAGCAGCCCTCTTGCCATCGCCAAAGCCATGTAGGGTCAAGGTGAGCGTTTCCTATAAGATGTATAGATTTACTCATATTTTTTTCCTTTCATTGTTTCTATTTTTCTATAAATCCAAAATATCTTCCAATCCAATATGCGAAAGTGTACGGATAGCAGCTTTCCACACGGTGAATACCGCCGCTGTCCTCATTTTTGAACTGTAGCGGATTGCGGTCATATTTGCTTATAAAACGCTCATCGGGCATAAGCAGAAAAGATGTTTCTTCATAGCCCCCCATTGAGATTTTTTTAGGAATGTCTACCCTTTTATCAAGTGATACACCTGATGCAAGCCGGGAAATGTTGTGGCGCTGGAACCATTTTTTATAAAGGTGCCAGTTACAATTTTCCTCCTCCTCTGGGCAGCACAGTAAAAATGGAAAGTCATATCCGGGGTTATGCTCAACTTCAAGCTTATCTCGCCAGCTTTTAAAACAACTTTTAAGAATTTCCCTGTTTTCCCCTTCGGGTTCAAGAGTAATTAGCCCCCAATAAGAGAAAACGCAAAGAGCAAGGTCGCCGAACATAAGGTCATCTCTGGGGTCAAGCCCCAAGCTTAAAGCAGACTGGAAAAATCTTGCGTTATGCTTCTTAGGAAGCTCCATATAACCTAAAGAAATCAGATTAGAAAGAGACTCCTGCCACCTGCCGCTCTCGCCGGTCATATGCATTACAATACGGTGATACATCATAATTTCTACGCTGTTAAGACCGCCGTCCGGATAGCCTACACCCGTCGAAAAGTATTCAAGATCCCATTTTGCCCATGTTGTAGGCTTGCCGTCACATTCAAGAAGCCTATAGCCGTTATCAATAATGTGTGCCAAAGTGTTTTTAGCGGCGGTGCAAAGCAGCTCGTTATATTCCTCATCCTCTGCGCCTAAAAATTCGTGAGCTACGAGCAAATGCAAATAGTGTAAAGTTATTTCATCGCTTGATGTATCCCCTTTATATGTTATGTCGGTATCTTGGTATCCTTCATCACGGTAGCATTTTGCTAAACGGTCCGGAATGTGACCGTCCGCCTTTACCTCAAAACCTACAAGTCCCCTTTTACGGGCGGCAGAGGTGTTAACGCATACAGCCGTCTTACCGTTTTTCTTATAAAACAGACCGTCATTAGGTAAAGGCTCTGAACTTGTGATATAAGAGCGTGCCACAAAACCATCATCCCTGCCGGGAAGATACATCATCAGTAAAGTTGATTCACTCGCGTAAAAAGCAGAGTCTCTTGCCTTTTGTGTATCGGGGTCAAGCTCGCCCTTATCCCTTTTAAGGGTGGCATACCGGAAAATTTCGCCTATGGCGTAGCAGGCAGTAAAACCGCCGTCATTATCGGAATGACCGAAAGGCACCCTTGACTTTACATCACGGGGTTTCGACAAATCTCTTTGACTGACCATACCGTGACGGGAAACATATTTACGCGTTTCCTCTGTTAAAAGTCTTGCTTTTTCTTCTCCGCTTATAAGCTTCATATCAATATGCGTTACGCCCTTCTCTGTTAAGGTCCAAACACCGTCGCCGTCTGCTAAAAGCGCATGAATATTATTGTCAAGCAAATCTCTGTCAGCAGAGAAATACATCATTATATCCTCAATACAGTCCGCATTAGGGTCATAACGGGTAATACCGCTGTTAGAGCCGTACCACATGACGCCGCCTCTGCCTTCGGCAAAACAGGTGTATTCCGATTTTCTTTGCGGCAGAGGATATGGAAAAGAGCGTAAATCAGGCTTTATAGCGCGTTTGTCAAGAAGCTCTTTCGGAACCTCTATATCAAATCTTTTGAAATGATTTATAAACCTTGTCAGCTTAGGAGGGAGAGAAATAGGTTTTTTCATAAGTGTGTCTTCCTTTCGGTCTAAACAATATTTGGTAAGGTAATTCCCGCCGTTTGTAAGTATAACATAACAAGCAATATGATTTCAACATTTAGAATACGAAACTGTATTGACTTACAGAATATTAGATGATAATATTAACAAAAGGAAGTGAACTTATGAGCAAGTTGCTAAATTTACGAGAGTCGGGTAAAAACCTTAGCCCCGACATTCCGCTTGAGCTTCAAAACAATGTTACGCTTATAGAGTATATAAGCATTTGCCTTGCCCGTATCGGCGGAGTTTTAATAACGACGCTTGCCACAATCTCAAACACATTTATATATGAGTGTTATTATGGTCAAGTAGCAGGCATGACCTCTGAAAAGCTTGCAAACATAACATTTATTCAAACGACGATTACAACCGTTCTTGCTTATTTTGTAGGAGCGATTGTTGCCATTGTTGCTCACAAATGGAAAAGCAGGTGGGGTCGTTATCGTCAGTGGTATTTGATTTGCCTTGTGCCGGTTTTCGTGATTACTGTTCTTAACTATGTTATTCCGACGAGCCTTGACGAAACGGGTATGATAATGTTTAGGTATATTCTTGCAATTCTCAGCACGATATTTACAGGCTTTAACAACCTTGGAACTAATATACCGCAAGTTATTTCGCCGAACTTTAAAGAGAAAAAGACGGTGGCGACACTTTGGCAGGTGTTTTATTATCTTGGCTATGGCGGCGCCTATCTTTATACTTTTATTTATACGGGATTATATAAAAGCGGCACAAAGCAAGGGATGTATCTTTCTTGTGCGATAATTTCCGGTATTATAGCAAGTGTGGGCAGTGCTATGTGCGCATTTTTCTGTAAAGAAAGAATTGAGCTTCCTAAAAAAGAGAAAATCAAGCTTTCGGGCGCCTTGTTTTCACTTTTCCAATATAAAAATTATAGGTCATATTATTTAATGCAGTGGGTTAATGTACTTGCTATGCTTGGCACGATGTCTACATACCTTGCCGCTATTACAGTAGGCTCGGGAAATATTCTCCTTTTAACTCTGCCAACTGCAATAGGTACCGTGGTAGGAAACCTTATTTATTCTAAATTCCAAAATAGAATAGAGCCGACAAAGATGCTCAAATTTACAGGTGTTTATTCAATGCTTGCCGCAACACTCATATTTATAGCCGTAATTTTAACGAAAGAGTT
>LSQX01202449.1_pt1 | contig 15563 bp, 12 predicted proteins | sample 654561 | NCBI WGS metagenome assembly LSQX01 (sample SAMN04489861, study PRJNA283612) | anaerobic digester metagenome | isolation source: 4 biogas reactors fed with cattle manure at either 37C or 55C with and... | place: Denmark: Kongens Lyngby | collected 2014 | reverse complement strand
CGATTCCAGTAGTGGTCAATCGGGATTACGACCTCCCCGCCTTTATCGGTGATCAGAGCCTGGTTCTGGTTGTCAGCTATTCAGGGAACACTGAGGAGACCCTTGGTGCCTACCGCCAGGCACGTGAAAAGGGAGCGACTCTAATAGTTGTCACCAGCGGCGGCAAACTTGCCGATTGGGCCCGTGACGATAACGTTGCAGTGGTCATCATCCCGGGAGGATTATCACCCCGGGCGGCTACCGGCTATCTGTTTACTCCGTTGGCCTTGATTCTCCAGGATCTGGGCATAATGAAGGGGGCAGAGGAGGATATTAAGGAGGTGATCGAGGTTCTGCAGGCTATGCGGCAGGCCATCGGTCCCGATACCCCTTGGGAAGGAAATACAGCCCGGCAGATAGCCCGGGACTTAAAGGGACGCCTACCATTGATTTGGGGCAGTACCGGGCATTCCGAAATTGCTGCCTTGCGCTGGAAGACCCAGATCAATGAGAATGCCAAATGTCCGGTATTTTACAATCTCTTCCCGGAACTGAATCATAACGAAATAGTGGGGTTTGAAGTCCCGGAGGAAATCCTATCCTATATAGTAGTAGTAATGCTGCGTGATCCCGAAGATCATATCCAGGTTAAGAAGCGTATGGATATCAGCAAGCAGATAATTCAGGATAAGGTGGCAAAAATAGTGGAGGTAGATAGCCAAGGCCAAGGGTTTCTGGCCCGGTTTTATTCACTGGCTTACCTGGGCGATTACGTAAGCTTCTACCTGGCCGAAGAGTATGGCATTAATCCCACCCCGGTTGCGAGTATAGACTTTTTGAAGAGTGAATTGAACCGGTGATTCGCCGGGGAAAGGGCATATTATCTTAAATGTATCTGCTATAATATAGGTTAGCGGTGGTTTCTTATAATAAACCGAGGGCGGCGTGACTCACAGGGAAGGGAGGGCACGGGCAGTGAATGAAGACAATCAAGAGCTGCATGTAGTAATAATAACCGGGCTATCCGGAGCTGGGAAGACCCAAACGATCAATTGCCTGGAGGACATGGATTACTATTGTGTGGACAATATGCCCCCGGCTCTGCTGAGAAAGTTCATCGAACTTAGTATGCAATCGGAAGGTAAGATCGATAAAGTTGCCCTGGTCATCGATGTTCGCGGCGGGGATTTCTTCCACAACCTTTCCCAGGCCTTAAATGAGCTGGAAGAAAGCCAAATAGCCTATGAAATACTATTCCTGGAAGCATCCGATGAGGTATTGGTAAGAAGGTTCAAGGAATCACGCCGGCGCCATCCCCTGGCGCCCCAGGACCGCCTGCTGGATGCCATTCGCATGGAACGTAATATATTGGAGGAACTCCGCGGCCGGGCCAACGTCATCTTGGATACTTCGGACACCACACCCCGGGTGCTCAAAGAAAAGCTTAATGATCTATACAGTGAGCGAGAAACCGGTAATTTTGCCATCCATGTAGTTTCCTTTGGCTACAAAATGGGCATTCCGCTGGATTGTGACATCATGATGGACGTCAGGTTCCTTCCCAACCCGTTTTATGACCCTGCGATGACTACCCAGACCGGTATGGATGATGAGGTGGTCGACTATGTAATGCAATCGCCCATAACTAAATCATTTGTACGGCGATATATGAATATTCTAAAGTTTTTGATACCTCACTATATTCAGGAGGGCAAGACCAACCTTGCTATTTCTATCGGTTGTACCGGGGGACAACACCGTTCGGTGGTTTTGGCCAACTATCTAGGTAACCAACTGACCAAACTGGGCTACGATGTCATGGTTCGGCACAGGGATTTGGCACGTTACAAGAAGGATGCCTGATGAGTTTTTCCCATGATGCTCGGAATGAAATAGCCCGGATAATACCGGAGAAGAGATGTTGCCAGATAGCTGAGCTTTCTGCCCTGGTAGGAATGCGGGCCGATATCAGCCCTAACCGAGATGGCGTACTGACACTTTACACTACCATGGAGAATGCAGCCCAGGCGCGCAAGGCTTATACCCTGCTGAAAGACACCTTCGGACTGTCTTCAACGGTCCACATCCTGCAAAAGAAACGGTTCAAGAAATCCCGGATATATCGGGTAGAAACCCCACTTGACAGCGCCGAGGGATCTGTTCTTCTGCAGGAACTGGGGCAGTTGGGGTCCGAGATCAAACGGCAGGTGCACTGGAAGGCGATAAGAAAGAACTGCTGCAAACGTGCATTTTTACGGGGGGTGTTTACCAGCAGCGGCTTCGTCAACAGACCCGAGGGTAATTACCACCTGGAAATTGTATTCAATGATTCACGGATGGCCGCTGATGTGTTGAAGGTCATGAATAAACTGGATTTGGATGCGCGGTTGACCGAGCGCAAGAACAATCTGCTGATATACATTAAGGAAAGCGAAAGGATTGTAGATTTTCTCCGATTAGTAGAGGCTAGCAATGCCCTTCTCGATTTTGAGAATGTAAGGATTATCAAATCCATGCGCAACCAGGTGAACCGGCAGGTAAACTGCGAGACCGCCAACCTGGGAAAGACCATTGACGCTTCAGTCCGTCAGGTCGAGATGATTAAGAGAATTGTGGCCAGAGTAGGGGTCAAAGGCATTTCCCCCCATTTACGGGAATTGGCAATGCTGCGACTGGATCACCCCGACAGTTCCCTCAAAGAACTAGGCTTGATGCTGGATCCCCCCCTCACCAAATCTGGAGTCGCCTACCGTATGGCCAAGTTGGAGAAGGTCTCCGACACCATCGATCAATTAGAATGAGGTAATGTATGCGTCTTACTAATGACATCTTTCTGGAGCAACAGCAAAAACTGGTTATGACCCCCGAATTGCGACTGGCCATAGCCATTCTGCAAATGTCGACCATGGAATTGGAAGAGTACGCCCAACAGGAGTTGAATGAGAATCCTCTTTTGGATGTGCAGGAACCGGAGGAACCAAGTGGAGACTCGGCCGCTGAAAACGCGGAGGCTGGCTCAAATGGTGACCTGGAACCAACCACCAGCATGGAAGAATGGGCTGATTATTACCATGATCGGGATATCGGCTATTCCGCTGGAGATCGCGAAGACAAGTCCTACGATAATTTCCTCACCAAACGGCCTACTTTATACGAACATTTGCAGTTTCAACTTCGCCTGGTCTGTAAGGAGATCGAGGATGAGGAAGTCGGTTTGTACATTATAGGTAATATCGACGATAATGGCTATCTCTGCGTCAGTCGGGAGGAAATGGCGTTCCAAACGGGGGCTTCTCCAGAAAGAGTGGACCGGGTTCTGGGTCTGGTGCAATCCTTCCATCCCCATGGAGTTGGCGCATTCACTCTGCAAGAATCACTTATGATTCAACTTCGCTACTTTGGCAAAGAAGATTCCCTGGCCGAAAAAATAATCTATGAGCATCTTGATGACCTGGCCCAGGGGAGGCTAGCCAAGATATCCCAAGCAGTGGGTATATCAGTCCAACAAGTGCAGGGAGTCTGTGACATAATCCGCACCCTCGATCCCAAACCAGGCCTGCAGTACAGTTCCGACGACGAGATCAAGTACATCATCCCGGATGCTATCGTGGAAAAAATAGAAGGCCAATATGTGGTAGTTCTCAATGACAACGCCTCGCCCCGTTTGGTGGTAAACCGACTGTATAAAAGTATGATGCGCAAACCGGGACAATTCAGCGACGAAGCCCGGAAGTATCTGGGCGACAAAATGAACTCGGCCATTTGGCTGATCCGCAGCATCGAACAGCGCCGCCGAACCCTGGACAAGGTGATACGCTGCATTGTGGATATTCAAACTGACTTTTTGGATCAGGGTATCAAATATCTCAAACCGCTTACTTTGAAGCAGGTCGCAGACCTTATAGAAGTACATGAGTCGACAGTCAGCAGAGCGACGTCGAAGAAATATATCCAGACCCCGCAGGGGCTATTTGAGCTTAAGTTCTTCTTTGGCAGCGGGATCAGTACCAGCGTTGGCACCGATAAAGTATCCGCCAAGAGTATAAAAAGGATGCTCGAAGAGATAATCACGGGAGAGGATCCCGCCCGACCCATCAGCGACCAGGCCATAGTAGCTAAATTACAGGACGAGGGAATCGATATCTCGCGGCGGACAGTTGCCAAATACCGGGGGGAAATGGGTATACCGGCAACCTCAGCCCGCAAGAGATATTAGAACATTATGGGAAATGGACCATAATACTGTGCTATAATATTTGATGAAGAATATAAATCGAAGTAAAGGCATAATCTTGCTGGGACAAAATTGTCCCTTATAGATATATTTAAACCAGGGGTTATTACATGGATAGACTTTTTTCGCTTATCGAGCGGTTTGCCCCCGAGGTAATGGAAATACTGACTGATCGATACAAGATCCTGAGGCAGGTTTTGTATAACCAACCCATTGGCCGCCGCCAGTTGGCACTTAACGTGGACCAGACCGAGAGAATGGTGCGTACCGAGGTTGATCTGCTGAAAACCCGTGGAGCATTGCAGACTACTCCGGCAGGGATCATGCTCACCGCTTACGGGGAAGAGATGCTGCGGGAGATAGACGAATATGTGCCTTGGTTGTTGAACACCCAAACCTTGAGTGAGCGGCTGAAAGAACGATTCCATCTTCAAGAAGTAATTATCGTTCCGGGCGATTCGTTTCAAAATGAGTTTATCAAACATGATTTGGGCCGGGCGGGAGCTGAATTCTTGTTTAGAAAGCTCCGGCCCCCCTGTACCTTGGCGGTGACTGGGGGGACCACTCTGGCTCAGGTAGCAGATCAGATGCGGGAAGATGTGAATCTCCACCAGGTTTGTGTAGTGCCAGCCAGAGGGGGATTGGGCGAAAAAGTCGAACAGCAGGCTGGTAATATTGCAGCCAAGATAGCCAATCGCATAGGGGGACAATATCGACTCCTGCATATCCCCGACATCCTTGAGGAGAGCACCGCAGCAGTCCTTAAGAAAGACATACATATAAGCGAAGTTGTCAAGATCATAAAATCTGCTGATATCCTTATGCATGGGATCGGGCCCGCTATTGATATGGCCATCAAACGCGAGCTATCTCCTGCGGAAGTGGAATATTTGCAGAAAAATGAGGCTATGGGTGAAGCGCTTCGATATTATTACGACCGGAGGGGTAAAATAATATTCGAGATCCCCGGTATTGGCTTGGAAGGGGCGGATTTGAGCAATATCCCTTTGATAATAGCCATTGCCGGTGGCAGCAACAAGGCGCCGGCAATTGAAGCAGTCTTAAGAAACGGCATCGAAAAGGTGCTGATAACCGATGAGGGCGCAGCCCAAAAAATTATCTATGGAAAGGATGATGGTTGTTAATGGCAGTCAAATTCTCTATCAATGGCTTTGGCCGCATAGGTCGATTAGTGGCCCGTGCCGCCATGGCCAGGGATGATCTGGAACTGGTAGCCGTAAACGATCTGGGAGCTCCCAGAGGGGGAGCGCATCTATTCAAGTATGACTCTATTCACGGTACTTTTCCCGGGGATGTGGCAGTTGAAAATGATGTGATATATAGTGCCGGCAGAAGCTTCCGTTACCTGTCGGAGAAAGAACCTGAAAAATTGCCATGGAAGGACCTCGGGGTGGAGATAGTGGTGGAAGGCACCGGCCGATTCAGGAGTAAGGAGAAAGCCTCCAAGCATCTCACCGCTGGCGCCGCCCGGGTAATTATAACCGCCCCAGGCCAGAATGCAGATTTGACCGTGGTAATGGGGGTCAATAATCACAAGTATGATCCCACCAGTCACCACATCCTATCCAACGCATCCTGCACTACCAACTGCCTGGCTCCGGTGTCCATGGTCCTGGTCAAAGAGTTCGGTATTGTAAAAGGCATGATGAACACCATCCATTCCTACACCAATGACCAGCGGGTTTTGGATTTGGAGCACGATGACCTGCGCCGGGCCCGGGCTGCCGCTCTGTCTATGATCCCCACCACAACTGGGGCAGCCAGTGCTATCGGTCTGGTCATACCGGAACTGGAAGGCAAACTCGATGGCTTGTCAATACGGGTACCTACTCCCAATGTCTCCTTGCTGGACCTAACGGTGGAGTTGGAGAAAAGCACCACGGTCACGGCTATCAACGAGGCATATAGAAATGCCGCGGCAACCTATCTTAAAGGCATATTAAAATATACCGAGGTTCCGTTGGTCTCCCACGACTATAACGACGAGGAGCATTCCGCGGTTGTCGATGGCCTATTAACCATGATGATGGGCGACAGAATGGCCAAGGTGATTGCCTGGTACGACAATGAGTGGGCTTATTCCCTGAGGGTGTTAGATCTGGCCGCCTATATCGCCGGGCGGGGCATGTAACTGATGATGGGCCCGGAAGCCTGCAAGTATGACTCTGTATAACCTTTTAATAGTTGCGCTGGTTTAACCAACACCGGAGGAGGACGATGAATTGAGAACTATCCGAGATATCGAGCTTAATGGCAAGAGGGTGTTGATGCGGGTCGATTTCAATGTACCCATGAATGCTGAGGGCAAGATAATCGATGATACCAAAATGACTGCAGCTATCCCTAGCATAAACTACCTGCTCGAACACGGAGCACGCTTGGTATTGATGAGTCATCTGGGTCGTCCCAATGCTAAACCGGACCCTGCTTTCAGTCTTAGACCGGTAGCGGTGTGTTTAGGGGAACTGCTCCAGACAAATGTCATAATGGCCGGTGATTGCATCGGGCCGGCGGTGGAAGCTATGGCCGCTACATTAGGCCCGGGACAGGTCATGATGTTGGAAAACGTCCGCTTCCATGGCGGCGAGGAAGAAAACGATCCGGGATTTTCCCGGCAACTGGCCAGACTTGGTGACGTCTTCGTAAATGATGCCTTTGGGAGCGCCCACCGGGCTCATTCCTCCACAGTTGGGATAGCAGATTATCTCCCGGCTTATGCCGGATTCCTGCTGGAGACGGAAGTCAAAATGCTCAGGCAGGTCCTCGAGTATCCTCAAGCTCCCCGGATGGCCATACTGGGAGGGGCCAAGGTTAAGGATAAGTTGGGTTTGATCAGGAATTTGCTCAGCAGGTTCGACATTCTTTTGGTAGCGGGGGGGATCGGCAACACCTTTTTGGCCGCTCGGGGCAGGAAGATCGGCAAATCATTGCACGAAGCTGAGTTTTTGGAGGAATGCGATGATATACTGGACATCGCTGCCAGAAAGCGCAAGTATATTCTGATGCCGGTAGACGCTGTGGTGGCAGACAAGATATCGGCAGATGCCCAATACAAAGTCGTTGACATTGACCAGATCCCCGAAGACATGCTGATAGCAGATATCGGGCCCAAGACCGTCACGGGTTTTGCCATGGCTATCGGGAAGGCCAAGACCATCATCTGGAATGGTCCGGTGGGCGTTTACGAATATCCCCAATTTGCCAATGGCACTGAAGCTATTGCCAAAGCGATAGCCGCTTCTGTGGCGATCAGTGTCATCGGTGGAGGAGACTCGGCGGCGGCTATAATGAAAATGGGTTTGGAGAAGGACATCACCCACATATCTACCGGGGGCGGCGCAACCCTGGAATTTCTGGAGGGGATAGAGCTGCCTGGGGTTAAGATTTGCGAATAAAGGGAAAGGTTCATGGAAATGAAGAGACTGATGATTGCCGCCAACTGGAAAATGAATAAGACTGTTGCTGAAGCAGCCGCGTATATAAAAGACTTAGGGCCAAGATTGGCTGGTTGGGACCGGGTGGAGGTGGTAATCTGCCCTCCATTTACATGCCTGGCTTATTTAAGCGATGCACTGAAACATACCGAACTCCAACTGGGAGCCCAGAATCTGTTTTGGGAGCCAAAGGGTGCTTTTACCGGTGAGATTTCAGCCGAGATGTTACTCGATATGGGCTGCCGCTACGTTATCATTGGGCATTCGGAACGGCGACAAATGATGGGTGAGAGCGACCAGGATATCAATCGCAAACTCGGTTCGGCTGGCGGTGCCGGATTGATACCTATATTTTGTGTGGGTGAGACCTTGCCGGAGAGGGAAGACAGCCAAACCCGGAATGTAGTCCAACGGCAATTGGAACAAGGCCTGGCAGGGCTGGATTTGCAGGAACTGGTGATCGCTTATGAACCGGTGTGGGCGATTGGAACCGGACTCAATGCCAGTCCGGCAGATGCCCAGGATACGTGTAAATATATCAGGGATTGTCTGGGCAGGCACAGAGATGAGTCATGGGCCGCTGCGGTTCCCATCCTTTATGGCGGCAGCGTCACTGCCCTGAATATTCAGAGCTTCGTGGAACAGCCGGATATCAACGGTGCCCTGGTAGGTGGAGCCAGTCTGGATCCGGAACACTTTGCCAGAATTGTGAGGTTGAATATGGATGCCTGAAAAGCCTATGGTGTTGATGATATTGGATGGTTGGGGTCAGCGCTGCGCAAGTGAAGACAACGCCATATCCTGTGCCAATCCAGCCAATTTCCAAGCCCTGCAGGACCAATATCCCCATACTCTTTTAGAATGCTCGGGATATGCGGTTGGGCTCCCGCGCGGGCAGATGGGCAATTCAGAAGTAGGCCATCTCAATATCGGCGCCGGTCGGGTGGTCTACCAGGAAATAACCCGGATATGCCAGGCGATTGAAGATGGCACATTCTTTAAGAACCCGGAATTGATCAGAGCTATAGATTATGCCCGTCAACATGGGGGCAGGGTCCACCTGATGGGATTGGTTTCCGACGGGGGAGTACACAGCGATCTCAGCCACTTGTTCGCTTTGTTGCAGCTTTGTAAAAATAACGGGATGGACCAGGTTTATGTGCATGGGTTTCTCGACGGGAGGGATGTAGGTCCGCAGAGTGCCCCGGAGTATATTCATGCCCTGGAAGTAAAGATGAATGAGTTGGCGGTCGGCAGTATAGCGACCTTGGGCGGCCGGTTTTATGGGATGGACCGTGACAACCGCTGGGATAGGATCGAGAAGGCCTACCACGCCATGGTATCCGGAAAGGGGAACAAGGCTCCATCGGCCCAAGCTGCCATAACAGCCAGTTATGAAGATCGGATCACCGACGAGTTTATGGAACCAGTGGTAATCGTGGATAGAAGCGGACAACCGATAGCCACCATCCGGGATGGCGACAGCGTTATTTTCTTTAATTTCCGAGCTGACCGGGCTCGCCAGATCAGTCACGCTTTGGTGGATGAGCACCTGGCATTATTTCCCCGCCCGGTCCGGCCGTCCATCCATTTCGTGTGCATGACCCAGTACGATGTGGGCCTTGAAGCTCCAGTGGCATTCCAGCCCCAGAACCTGGCCAATACGCTGGGAGAGGTATTATCTCGACAGGGGCTAAGGCAACTACGGATAGCGGAGACGGAGAAATATGCCCACCTCACTTTCTTTTTCAATGGAGGGGTGGAGGAAGCGGAACCGGGAGAAGACCGGATCCTGATCCCATCGCCAAAAGTTGCTACCTATAACCTGCAACCGGCCATGAGCGCCAGGGAAATCACCGACCGAACGCTGCTGGAACTGGACCGGGATTACTACGATGTCATTTTCATCAACTATGCCAATGCCGACATGGTAGGCCACACCGGAATATTGGAGGCGGCAGTGGATGCCATCAAGGTTTTGGATGAATGCTTGGGCTTTATTGCTCAGCGGGTGTTGAGCAAGGGCGGGACTTTGCTGATTACGGCCGATCATGGCAATGCCGAAAAGATGGTAGGGGAGAGCGGTACCCCCTTTACCGCTCATACCATGAGCAATGTACCTTTTATTCTCGTTGCAGGTGGATATAAAGGACGGTCACTGAGGCCGGGAGGGTCTTTACGTGATATTGCTCCAACCTTGCTCAGCCTGTTGGGGATACCGATCCCGGACGAGATGACTGGTTCGCCGTTGGTGCAGTTGTAGCTACTTTAGAATCAATAACTTTGGAAGGAGTAGTTTTTGGATGAGTACAATAGTCGACGTATTTGCCCGGGAAGTTTTGGATTCCAGGGGCAATCCCACCGTAGAGGTTGATGTGGTTTTAGAGGACGGTAATTCTGGAACCGCTATGGTACCATCAGGGGCATCGACCGGTGCTCATGAAGCGGTCGAGTTGAGGGATGGCGACCCCGGCCGTTACGGAGGTAAGGGGGTACTGCAGGCAGTCAAAAACGTAAACGATATCATCGCGCCGGAAGTGATCGGTATGGATGCCCTACACCAGATAGACATTGATGCCCTGATGATCGACCTGGACGGTACCCCCAATAAGGGTAAATTGGGGGCCAATGCCATACTGGGCGTTTCACTGGCTGTGGCCCGGGCTGCGTCTGCTTTTCTGAATATCCCCCTATATCAATATATCGGTGGTGTCAACGCCAAACAGCTGCCGGTGCCGATGATGAACATCCTGAACGGGGGAAAGCATGCCGACAACAATGTAGACATCCAGGAATTCATGGTTATTCCCTGCGGAGCACCCTCCTTTGCAGAAGGCCTGCGCATGGGGGTAGAAACTTATCACTCCCTTAAGAAGGTGCTGGCCGGTAGAGGCTTGGCTACATCCGTTGGGGATGAAGGAGGATTCGCACCTAATCTGCCTTCCAACGAAGCCGCTCTTGACGTAATAATGGAGGCTATTGACAAAGCTGGTTTTACAGCGGGGTCAGATATTTGCTTGGCGGTCGATGTTGCTGCTACCGAACTGTATAAGCATGGCAAATACCACTTGGCTGGCAATAATTTGGTGCTCAGCTCCGACGAAATGGTGGATTTTTACGAGCAACTGACCCAGAAATATCCCCTGATCTCCATTGAAGACGGGCTGTCCGAAGATGATTGGGAGGGTTGGAAAAAACTGACCGACCGCATCGGCGCTCGGGTGCAACTAGTGGGCGACGACTTGTTTGTGACCAGTTCCCAGCGGCTGCAGCAGGGAATAGAAAGGGGGACCTGCAATAGCATACTGATAAAACTCAACCAGATCGGCACCCTGACCGAAACCCTCGATACCATCGAACTGGCCAAGCGGCACGGGTACACCTGTGTGATCTCACATCGTTCCGGGGAGACCGAGGATTCTACCATGGCTGATGTAGCGGTGGCAGTTAATGCTGGCCAGATCAAAACCGGGGCTCCGGCGCGTACCGACCGGATAGCCAAATACAACCGACTGCTGCGGGTCGAGGAAGAGTTGGATGTGTTTGCAATATACCCGGGAAGCAAGACCTTCTACAACCTGGAGCGTTAGTAAAATCTTGAACAATCGGTTTCTATTGTGTTACAATATAATGCGGCTTTAGGGAAGATGACGAAAGGAGGTTCTATGGGTGGTTAAAACGATATTTCTTATTCTGCAGTTCATTACTGCTATAGGCTTGATATTCACAGTCCTGATGCAAGAAGGCAAGAGTGCCGGATTATCGGGAAGCATTGCCGGTGGAGCAGATATGATCTTTGGAAAGAAGAAGGGTGTAGATGAACTGTTTGCTAAGATAACAGGTTATTTGGCCGCCTTGTTTCTAATATTTACCCTGGTTGTAGCTCTGCTCAGCTAAACGGGCACAGCGCTGCCGGTGGTAAGATGCCTCGGGTTATCTTAATCCAAGCCCGGACAGGTTGTAGGAAGCCAAGTCTGCCGATGACCATTATAAAACCCTGGGTTATCAGCGTCAACCGGTAGACTACAAGGCTACATATGTAGTAAGAGAGTCGCCCCGAAAGTCTGAGCTAATAGTATGAAAGCTATTGCAGGTAGCCTTCATACTATTATGATGCTAAGGGATAAAGCATCGCACAAGATAACGATTATTTAAGGAAGTGAAATTGTTAATGAACCTTCAGCTCAAAAAAGTAATGCAGCCGGCAATAGCCTTCATCGCTGCTCTGGCAATTGTGCTGTTGACCCCTTCGTTGGCAGTCGCTGGTGAAGCTAATCTGGTACTGCCGGAATTGAGCAGCGATCAGAATACCCTACTCATTTTGGGTATGCTGGTCTGCGTATTGGGTATGTTCTTCGGTTACTATCAGTTTATTCGGGTTACCAAATTCAGGGCTCACCGAACAATGCTGGATGTAGCCCAGACTATTTACGAAACCTGTAAAACCTACCTGATTCAACAAGGAAAATTCATCGCTATCCTGTTCTTCTTCATCGGCTTGTGTATAGCCTTCTATTTTGGCTACCTTTCCCAGATGCCGATAGGATCCGTATTATTCATCCTGATGTGGACTGTGATCGGGATACTCGGTTCCTACAGCGTAGCTTGGTACGGCATCCGCATGAACACCCTGGCCAACAGCCGGGTAGCCTTCAGCTCCCTGGAGAGAAAACCCCTTAAGATGTTAAACATAGCCCTGGATGCCGGTATGAGTATCGGAGTCTTGCTGGTATGCGTGGAGCTCATCATGATGCTGGTCATATTGGTATTTGTACCCCGGGAACTGGCCGGAGCCTCCTTTATCGGATTCGCCATCGGAGAATCATTGGGAGCCAGTGCCCTGCGTATAGCCGGGGGGATATTTACCAAGATAGCCGACATCGGCGCCGACCTGATGAAGATAGTATTCGGCATCAAAGAAGACGATCCGAGAAACCCGGGTGTTATTGCGGACTGCACCGGTGACAACGCCGGCGACAGTGTAGGTCCGACTGCGGATGGATTCGAGACCTATGGCGTGACCGGGGTGGCCATGGTCACCTTCATCGTCCTGGCAGTGGCTCCTGCCCTGCAGACCACCCTGCTCACCTGGATATTTGCCGTCCGGATTATGATGGTTATCAGCTCAGTCGCTTCCTTCTATATCAACCGCGCCGTGAGCCAGTCCCGATTTGGCAGCCTCACCGATTTTGATTTCGAAGCGCCCCTGACCAGCCTGGTATGGATCACCTCCATAGTGTCAATCGGCATCACCTACCTTCTCACCTACTATATGGTGGGACCGGGATCCAGTATCGTCACCGCCTTGACCCCCCATTGGGCAACCCTGGCAACCATATTCAGTTTTGGTACCCTGGCCGCAGCCATGATCCCGGAAGCGGTTAAAATATTCACCAGCCCCAACTCCAAGCACGTTGCCGAGGTGGTACAAGCCTCCCGGGAAGGCGGACCCTCGCTAAACATCCTGTCCGGACTGGTGGCTGGCAACTTCAGCGCCTTCTGGATCGGCATGGTATTTGTCTTCATCATGTTTGGCGGATATTGGGCCAGTTTGCCCCTCACCGCAGATATCATGAGCTACCATTCGGTATTCGCCTTTGGTCTGATCGCTTTCGGCATGCTGGGCATGGGTCCGGTTACCATCGCTGTGGACAGCTATGGACCAGTCACCGATAATGCCCAGTCCATCTATGAATTGTCACTTATAGAAGAGGTCAAGGACGTCGATAAGGATATCGAGAAAGACTATGGATTCAAACCAGACTTTGAAAAGGGTAAACACTACCTGGAAGCCAACGATGGCGCCGGCAACACCTTCAAAGCCACCGCCAAGCCAGTCTTGATCGGCACCGCGGTAGTAGGAGCCACCGCCATGATCTTCTCCCTGATCCTAGTCATCGAGAATGTGTTGGAGGTAGACCCGGCCACCATCCTGACCCTGCTCAATCCCTATACCATTCTGGGCCTGCTGTGCGGCGGAGCGGTAATCTACTGGTTTACCGGGGCATCTACCCAAGCCGTGGTCACTGGCGCCTACCGGGCAGTGGAATATATCAAAAGAAACATCAATTTGGACGAAGCCGCGGATGTCAAGGCCAATACCGAAAAGTCCAAAGAAGTGGTAAAGATATGTACCCAGTATGCCCAATCAGGTATGTTCAATATCTTTATCGCCCTGTTCTCCTTTGCCATGGCGTTTGCCTTTTTAGCTGCTCCCGCAGGAGGAAATTCCGAGCGAGTATCCTTCTTCGTGGCTTACCTGCTCTCCATAGCCATCTTTGGACTGTTCCAGGCCGTGTTCATGGCCAATGCCGGCGGCTGCTGGGATAATGCCAAGAAGGTAGTGGAAGTAGACTTACAGGAGAAAGGCACTCCGCTGCATGAAGCAACAGTGGTGGGAGACACTGTAGGCGATCCCTTCAAGGATACCTCCTCGGTTGCCTTGAACCCCATCATAAAGTTCACCACCTTGTTCGGGTTGCTGGCTATGGAGATAGCCATTGCGGAAGCATTCCGGGAGATAGCTCCCTTGGTTGGGATTGGATTCCTGTTGATAGCTTTGTTCTTTGTATGGCGTACCTTCTACGGAATGAGAATACCAGTTAAAGGATAGAAAACAGACAGAGATCTCACGACAGTGAGGTTGTGAGGTCTCTAATTGTAAAAAGAAGGCTAAATGGCTACGTAAATACGAAAGCCCGTTCAATCGGCGTACCTCATCATGTACGCCTCAATTACGGGCTTTCCTTTTGCCTTGCTCCAAGCCTTTCTCTATTCGATCTACTAAAGTTCAGAAATTATGTAATATTTAGATACGATCTGATGGTGTTGAGATTTTAGTGCACTCAAGGTTGCACCGCTTGCAGGAAACTGGCCAGTTTTTCACATCGGTCTAGTCCTTCATACCGTGATAGGTCGATGGTGTTTATGCCCATGCTTTCCAGAAGCACACTGGTCACATGACCTGGTTCGAAGAGCAGGATGTAGGAATCAGGAATATCCCTGGGGTCGACTTCGTACATCATACGCCGCAATTTGAACCAGAGGTAGCGGATGTTGAAATCAGAAAAACTATAACCGATAAATAAAAGACTTTTGCCCAGGCTGTCGGCCCGCAGCTTAATGTCAATAGGAGTAACAAATTCCAGCCGTTCATAATAATCCGCTTCCGTCAGTATTATTGTCTCTGGTTGCTCCCAGGAACCATGAAATTTAACAATTTGAACCCCGCCACAGTCGGTTGACTCAATGATATCAGCGGTGCTGACCACGGTTTGGTAGGGCACCGCCAGATAATCAAGGGTATGTTCAATCAAACGATCATAATTGGTGGTATAGATGAGGGGTGTATTTAAACGAGCTAGCAATAAATGGGGTTGGGATTGAGTAATATCAACGTCATCGTCCTTCATCAGGTGACGGATTTTTTGCAGTACAGGATCAATGGAACCACCCGCAACAATTTTCAGGTACTCACATAACTGGGAAAGTTCCACCTGCGCACCGGATTCATACACATGATTTAACTGAAAATCCTGCAGAAGTTGATGGGTAAGTTCTGAGGCGAGAGGTAAATTGCAGCCCTCAGAGAAGCCGGCGCCAAGAAAGGGTATGAGCCTATTTTGGTGCAGTAAATTTACCAGCTCAGAAATGATAGCGGACATATGGCCCTCCCAGATAGTTGTAGAAGTATTATCTGCAAATTGATATCATTACATACGCGGGGATCAAGGCAATCAAGGGGCCGATCAAGGGGACGGTTCTCCTGATCGCCCTCGGCGATCAGGAGAACCGTCCCCTTGATCGGCCGGCAGCAAAAAAGGAAGCAAAAAGAATATCTCTGTGCTTTCAAAGAAGGAGGAAGTGAAATGATGGCATCAATATCACCTCAGGCG